>Ga0209700_103181_pt1 | contig 31927 bp, 16 predicted proteins | sample SiratroredBW_FD_187528 | JGI IMG/M metagenome (GOLD analysis project Ga0209700, IMG submission 187528) | Root nodule microbial communities of legume samples collected from California, USA - Siratro red BW (SPAdes) (version 2) | ecosystem: Host-associated > Plants > Roots > Nodule | place: USA...
AAAAAAAATATATATATATATATATATATATATATATATATATATATATATATATATATATATATATGTCTTTTTTAAGTTAAAATTCAATATTTTTAAGTAAGCAAATACTTTCATCAATTTGTAAATTTAAATTTATCATTAAGTTATCGATGTAAATAATATATTTTACCACAAAACATTTTAATTTCTTAATAAAATTATTTTTTTAAAAAAACTACTAACATAGACTGGATGTTGAAAATATAAAAGTTGCTACTTTACTCCAACACAATCATAGTCCTACATAAAAGAGCGGGTTCTTTTACAAGGGATACTCCAATACAATCATATATAATTTAATAAAAAATAATTTTACAGCTTTTATTACATTTAAGTTTACTAAAGAAGTTTCTTGTGTTTAGAATTTATGGTTTAGAGTTTAAGATAAAAACTAGATTAATTAACTAATAAATGAGTTACTAGAAGGAGAAATGGGTTATTATCACTAGACTTTTTAATAAGTTATAATCATTAAACCGTTTAATAGGTAATAATAATGGGATTGTTCAATAAAAGACTATGTAATGGTGAGTGAAACTGTCTAATAAATGACAATCATGAAAAACACGTCTACACACTAAACCATCTAATTTAAACAAAGACACTAGATCATTTAATGTGTTTAAAAAGATTAAATTGTATAGTGTGTTTAAATAGACAAGACCATCTAATGTGTTTAATTGCTTTAATTAAAACTAAGCAAATGACATCTTGATTCCTTGATCCCAAAAAAAGCATGTACATACATGAGAAAAATAAAAGTGTATGAAAATTTAAAATCCATTGTTTCATATAAATGGATTTTAAATTATGTTATTTTAAGTTATTGGAAATTACTCTAGTAAATTTATAAAATTTTAATTTCTTTTTAAATTCTCTAACCAAATAACATATTTTTATTATAAAATAATTGAATTATCTAAAAGAAAATGTGTTATCTCTTAAAAAATCTATATTTAAACTCACGGAGTTTTTGCTCTTGACTTTCATAGACATTATCTAGTTTTTCATGATTGTATTTTTGTGAAAGGGGTATTTGTGGAAAAAAAATGAATGAAAGGAACATTGATAAAAAAAAGTAGGTGCAAATATTAACTCCAAAAATAGTTCACTATGGTTGTTAGTTTTGCGCCAAGCCCAATTACTGTTTTTGTGAAGTACGAAGTTATAAGATCAAAATAAACGAATAATTAGGGTTTTGCGTTAGTGTTTGTGGAGGTAGGAGGAGGCAAAACGGTAACAGAGGCGTTTTGCGGCAACGATGAAGACGATTCTTTCATCGGAGACGATGAACATTCCCGACGGCGTGAGCATCAAGGTTCACGCCAAGGTGATCGAGGTTGAAGGCCCGCGTGGAAAACTAGTGCGAGACTTCAAACATCTCAACCTCGATTTTCAGCTCATCACCGACGAGAACGGCAAGAAGAAGCTGAAGATCGACGCCTGGTTTGGCTCTCGGAAAACCTCCGCCGCCATTCGCACCGCCCTCAGCCACGTCGACAATCTCATTACCGGCGTCACCAAGGGCTACCGCTACAAGATGAGGTTCGTGTACGCTCACTTCCCCATCAATGCCAGCATTGCCAACAGCAACAAATCCATCGAAATCCGAAATTTCCTCGGCGAGAAGAAGGTACTGAACACTCTTCATCTCTATTTTTAATTAATTAATTAATTTTTGCTTTTATTTATCGTTATGTAAAATGTGCGATTAGGTTTAGTGATTAATCTGGTTACGTTTGCGTGATTAGGTGAGAAAAGTAGACATGCTGGAGGGTGTGTCTGTTGTTCGATCTGAGAAGGTGAAGGATGAGTTGGTTTTGGATGGAAACGATATTGAGCTTGTTTCTAGGTCTTGTGCTTTGATTAATCAGGTATGTTCTTTCTCTCTGTAGATGCTATGCTTAAACTCTTCTATGTTTTAGTGTTGTTTAGAGTTCAATTGTTTTGTGTTGTTTTGGTACAGAAATGCCATGTTAAGAACAAGGATATTCGGAAGTTTCTTGATGGTATCTACGTGAGCGAGAAGGGAACCATAGTAGAGGAGTAGACTATGAAAACATACATGCTGCTATTTAGTTTGGAAATCTTTTTTGTAATCTTTTTGAGTTTGGATTTTACAATTTTGTGACTTATTCGAAATTTAAGCTATGGAATGTTTGCCCCAAGTTACTTATGAAATTCAATGTGGGTAATGTGCAATCACAATTAGATATGAAAAACTGAATATTTGGTTTTCGTTTATTTCCTCGGTTGATGTATATTAGAAGTTCTCACTGTGTTCTTGGATCGGGCTGCCTTGAACTAGTGGTTGAACGGCTGACGGAAATCTGAAGTGTTTTTTTCTTGTGTGCGTTGTCCCTGATAATTTAGTCTCAGTTACGATTTATTCACTCAATTTAGCTAAAACTAGGTTGAATATAGTGGACTAGATTCATTTTATAAGCGAAGTAGGTTCATTCCAGAAGGAGTAGATGTCGACAGAGAAAGAGCCAAAGGCAAACCATAACAATTAAAAACTTGTTTTTGTTGTGTAGATTCCCAATTGCTGGAGGTCGTAATAATTTTCGATTATTTGAACATTATTAAACAGTACTCATTTGGTGTTTATTTTCTTTATATTCACAATATTCAAAGTGAGTTTTTAGCGGTATTGTACCCGTTTTGTTTTAATAAAATAATGTTTAATAAAGTAATGATCAATATATGCTTACAAAGAGCTAATGAGAACTGTTTATAAGTGTTTTTTGACAAAGAACCATTCTTATGCATTAGTAAAAGTTTGTAAGAACTAAACTAAGAAGTGATATTTTTAGAAAAAAACCTTATTTATGTTTGAAAGTCTTTCGAGTTATAGGTGAAAATTAATTATGTTTTAGAAATGAACTACAAACAGTTACCATAATCGTAGAAAGAACTTGGAACTTTATCAAAATCTCAGTTTTTTTTTTTCTTTCAATTATTTCCTCAAGAAAGAGACACAAATATAAATTAAAGAAAGTCCAGTGATCAATACCACAACAACTAGCAATGTAAGTCCACCCAAACTCTTCTGCTTTCTCTCCAAAATCCGAATTCAGTTTACTAGAACATCCATACGTTAAAAAAATGAATTCTTGAAAATGGCAAGCTTTTTAAATCATTTCCTTCTAATTTTCCTGTTATTGAAAGGGGCGTTTTCCACTGTTCTTATCACTGGAAACGTTACCAAACACGCTTTTATACATAGTAAGGGCTTGGGCCATCATGTCAGCAGGATTGGATGCGGAGCAACGAAGCAACATTGTTGTGCCCTGATGAAAAAGTAAAGATGAATGAAATGAAAACAATTTTCGAACTAAACAAATTATGCAATGCAAGAAATTGAATATCAATAAGTTTATGGGTTTCGATCAACACAATCCAAATGAAGAGCTACAAAATTACAAAAGCGACATGAATAGAAGAACTTTATATATGCAACGTATAACAACAAAAAATGAGTTAAACTAATCAATATGAAAAGCTAGTACTGGCCGTGATATACAAATTCTGAACGTGAAGATCCTCATCTCAGGTCCTCCATTTTCTTTTAGGGCTGTTGACACGAGAGCAGACTCTCAGGTGTTGCTTTTGCTTTAGCTAGGACAGCTTCAGCCTCACCTGAACAAGAATAATGTTAATCATTAGGTTTTGAAGATATCAAATCAACCAACTGAAATTGATATATGAAGAAAACCGAACATATCATATCAAATAGATCACCACATTAATCATGAAATATTACTAAAAACACAAATGAGCTACTCATTAGACTATGGTCCAATCCACAATCCATTATCATCTTTACGTGCACAAGATCATTCCTTTCAACAAGAGAATGCACCTAGGAAATAACCTTGATATAAACGACAGGTTGAATTAATATGAAGGGATATCATATCATAATATTGAAACATAAATGGAAGTTGGAACTAATTTATCAAGATGTAAATAACCTTGAGCTCTGTTAACTTGATCAATCCTCGCAGCTTCTGATGCTAAGATCACTGAACTCTTCTTTCCATCATACAGTGACATGGTCATCAGATGAATGTGGATGAAAATATCTGAAGGCCAATGTTTTACCTTAGAGGAAGCTCAAAAATCATATACTATTTTATCCATTTCCCAATATATCATCCAAGATGCGAATTGGTCCCATATGACCCAATTTGTTAAAGAAGCCTCGTACCAACACATCCCAAGTGACAATATTGGGAAGTATTCCACTATTTAACATTTTATTTAGATAGACAACTGCCTCTTCAATGCCTAACCAACTGCATATGCCCCACAAAAGGCTAGTGTGTGCTATTATGTCGGAATCTGTTATTTTATCCAAAAGCTGGGTGGCAGTTCCAACCTTACCCAGCTTGGAGTATGCATAAATAACTATATTAACCGTAATTGCATCTGGCTTCACTCCAGTTACCAACATTCTCCCCAAAACCTGCAAAACCGATTCCTGCATTCCATGACTAGAAAATCCATACATAACAGTGTTGTAAGTGACACAATTTAGCTCCACCTTCCTCTCTTCCAAATCTCTTATAAGCTCGCAAGCTTCTCTAAAACCATTAGCACTAAACAGCCCATCCAACAATTCGTTATAGGTTCTTATATCAGGAAAACACCCATAACTCTGCATCTGATCAACCACACGCAAAGCCCATTGCACTCTCCCACCACGACACAAGCCCTTGATAAACGTGTTGAATGTAACAACACTCGGAGGACAACCATCAGCAACCATATTATCAATAAGCCTATAAGCCTGGTCAAACATAGAATTCTTGCAAAGAACATCCACCATGGAGGTGTACACCACCACATTAGGCCGAACCCCACTATTCACCATCCTGTTCCACATCTCAGAAGCGCCCTGCAAATCGCCACCCTTCGCAAACCCATGAACAATTGTGCTATAAGTGGTCACATTCGGCCTGCAAAACCAATCCTTCTCCATCCGATCACACACCACCACAGCCTCATCCACATTCCCATTACAGCACAAACCATACAACAGCGTGTTGTATGCAACAACATTCGGCTGAACCCCCATCAAAACCATAAACCTCCACAAACCAATCGCCTCCCCTACTCTCCCTCCAAAGAAATACCCTTTCATCAAAGAACTAAACGTGTGAACATTCGGCCTGCAACCTCTCCTCACCATCTGCCCCAAAACCGCGAGCCCCAACTCAACCTCCCCAACATCAGAAAGCCAACTAATAACACTAGAGTAACTCACAACATCAGGATCAACCCCTTTCTCCACCATCTCATTCACCAAACCAAACACCTCCCCAATTCTCCCCTCCTTACACAACCCACAAACCAAAGCATTACAAACAGACACCACACTCTCAACCCCAAATCTCTTAGCCACCTCCCTCGCCTCATCCACACGACCCTCCCTACACATCCCCGCCACAACCGTCGTGTAACTAACCTTATCAGGAACACACCCTCTCTTGGACATTTCCACAAGCAGCTTGCAGGCACTATCCACCTTCCCGTTTTTACACAGTGCCTTCAAAAGAATATTATAAGTAAACACATTAGGCTCCAACCCTTCACCCTTCATGTTCTCATAAACAGCCCCAATGGCGTGAAACCTGTTTTCCGCTTCACCCACAAGCGCGTCGAGCAAGTGGTTGTAAATTTTCACAGTGGGCTTACACCCAAACTCCTTGACCCTATAAAACAGCTTCAAAGCGCGATCGCCCAACCCAGCTCTCTTGTAAGCATTCAAAACGCATATGAACAACTCCTCGGAACACGGAACGCCTTCGATTTTCATCTGCTGAAGGAGATAGTGAATGCTGTCGATTTCAACGTCGCTTCTTCCGAGCTTCTCGATCATGATGTGGTAGGTCAAGCGCGTGTGCTTGAAGGCTGTGGAAGTCGCCACGTGTTGGAAGTATTGGAGCGCGCGCGTGACGTCACGCTCACGGCGAAGCGCTTGGGCGACGTGGGGCTCGGGGATGGCGGAGGAGGGCGGTGGTTCGCGGTGGCGCGTGGGGAGCACGAAGGGGATTGGCGGTTTGCGATGTTTTAGTAAGAGGGCATAACCGTCTTTCAAGTACATTGTATTGTTTTTTAGGTTAATGAATGAATGAATGAATCGAAGGAACCGTAGAGAACGGAATGCGAAGTGGGATCGGAGACGCCATTGTCGACGCTGCGTTTTGATGGCAGAGAATCTTGGAGAGAGACTCGAGAGTACCAATTGTTACTACCTTTTTTTTTTTCATTTTAATAACTTTATTTAATGCCAATATACTTTTTAGTTTTAAACTTCTTTGTTTTTATCATTTTTACTCAATTTTACGCAGTTATTTTGTTATTTCAGACATAACAATGTAACGTTAGAAGAAATTGCGTGATATTTATGAATTAGTTTTAGTAAATGGTTAGTGGAAAGTTACTGAAAAAATAAAATTAATAATAATTATATAAAAAATAATTAGTAATTTGTAGTATATTGTGTTGTAAAAATATGTGAATAATTATTATAATGTAAAAATAAGAAAATAATTTATAATATGTCATGTTATTAAGTTATGTTTTTCTATTTTTAAATTTAAAATATAATTAAAATAAAACAGAAATATATGCTCAAAATAATAAAATGTTCCTTACCTAAAATCTAATACTATAAATTTGATAAAATGCATGAACCAAAAATATATTTTAATATTAGATAGAATAGAAATATCTTTAATTAATAATTACTTAAGATTTATCTAGAAAAACTTTTATGTGAATATTTACCTAAAGTAGAAACAACTAAAACTAATTTATATATAAGGCAAAGCTAATATGTAATAACTCTTTCATATTTTTACAAAATATTTAATTTAAAAAGATATATAAATTAATTTTTAAAAATAGGGAAAAACGTCATTTTCTTATTCTTCTACTATGGTAGAAAGTTGAAAGTTACGTTAATACTGCAAAACTTGGTGAACATTAGTATTCGCATTAAAAAGCACGTAGCATTTTCCACATGTTTATGCAGAGTTCTAAAGCCAAATGTTATAAATCACGTGCTATTTCTGAATGCTAGAATTTTAAAGGGCTGGGAAAAGAACATCTTTAACATAAGTTCGGAATATCAAAAAAGAAATGTCGTAGGAAGAACAAGGATAACAGTAACAATCTCAAGCACCAACCTAAATTATCAAACACTGTCACATGGAATGAACTCTGTTGTCTTGAAAAAAAAACAAAAAAATGACCTGTTGGGAACTCAGCCAAAACTTTGACTACAGTATAATCTCACCTTGACGTGCACCATCAGAATGAGAAAATATATAAAGTCACCTTTCATCATAATTACCATAATGTCATATGATTTCTGATTGATTGATAGTCTAAGTTTCTAGAGTCATACATCACACAAATTAAACTTTAACAATGTTATCCGTCCGTTGCTGGAAAAATTTGAAGAGAAAATATCGGGCGACAAATAAAAATAGACAAAATATCATTTGTTAAAAAAGTTTGAGGGATATTCGACTGAGGTGGTAATCATCATAAATTTTCAGTTTTGATATAACTTTAAAAATTTAAAGGAAAAATACTGGAAAGATAAAAGGAAAATGAGATAAGAATTCAACCAATAATATAAAAGAATGACACCACTTTCAATTTAAAACTTTAAGATATTAGATTTATGAATTTTCTCAACTTTCTCATTTTTATTTTGTGAGATTTAAATATTTAAGATCCCTTGTAGGATTTAGATATTTAAGATTCCTTGTATCATAAAGTGAGTAATATAAGTAAATTAATGATAAAAGGCTGACTACAAGAATATGACCTCAACTAAATTTACATAAAAATTTGATATTACTTTTAATTCAAAAACTTAAAATAACTGAGATTTTTTTATATGATATTTCAAATTTTTCTTAAACTATATATTCTTAACATATTTGTCTTACGTACGTGTACAAGTTTGATAACCAAAAAAGTGACAAATGACACTGAACTTCTTTTATTTTATGTGTGTTGATAACAAAAAAGTGACAAATGGCATTGAACTTTTTTTTTATTTTATGTGTATTGCATCAGTAATCTATTTCATTATTTCAAAAAGGGTCAGCTTTGATGCAGCAAACTCCTCACAAAGAATTATTTGCATAAAATGTATAAAAATAACTGTCAACAAGTAACTATAAGATAATAAACATAAATGATGTGAGACAGTAATATGACTATGCAATTATTTTATCAAGCAAAATGCCCCAAAGAGAAGGGAAAATTCCTAACACACTCCCTTGTCATGATAAAAATAATTAGTTCATCATCAATTTATGATAGATGATATACAATGTCAACATTACCAGATACGTAAAATCATCTTTTCTATAACAGGTATACAATAGTAAGTATGTTGCGCTTCATCATATGTTAATGCAAAAATAATATTTATATTATAAATAAATGTTTTAATCACAAGAAAAATACCTTACAAATTGTATCAAAATCAAAGTTGGTTTCCATAAACTAGTTTTTAAGATTTCCATTAAGACTCACAGGTACACCAACCACATGTAGAATCCAACTAATCAATAAATTAGAAATGGATATGAAATCAAACAATGTAAACATGCCAATTTTAAACAAATTAAATATTAATTAATTATGAATACGAAAAGCAATACTAAACATAAGACAAATGATAGGTTGACACTCAACAAACTTTTATAATCATTTCACAATTATTATTTTATCTTTTATTCTTTTTCTTTCTTCATAAATACAAAATTTTATTTTCATAATGACTATAATACTTTTAAAAGTGAGTTGTAATGTCGTTGTTACGGTTGTCAAATGATTATTTTCTTAAATATAAAGTTTTGGTTACCATATCAACAAGAGATAATAAAGAAAATCTAAAACAATAAAGTAAAAATGTCTTTGTGGAGCAGTTAGCTACAACAAAAGTTTATGAGAGTTGTGCATAGCATCAATGTTCAAATGAACTTCCATGTTCATTCTAAAATATATTTTGAATGTCTAAAAGAGAACAAGTTGTCAACTAAGTTGTAGTGTCATCATAATTTAATTATAAACATTCATAGATATAAATAGTTCATAACTATACAAAACTCACCCATAATCAATGATCTGGTTTCAATAATCGATTATGTGTGCAAAAATTTACCATAATTGATTATGACAAGTGGATAATCGATTATCTTTGTCAAAATATGCGTATATTCAATTATAGAGTTTGTGGTAATCGATTATCTTTACTCAACCACCACGACCACCACCATCACCTTAGCCAACGTTTCAGAGGTATCTTTGCCAAAGGAAGAGTAGATCATGCACATGCATGCACCAAGCCGAAACACATGCAAGGTTAAAAGCGTATTTTCACCCATGCTAGCATAGCTTTCCCCTCTCTTCTTCGTATTGCACCACGAATCAACCTCTCTTTCTCTCCTGCCTTTCTATGCTTCCAAATTAGTGTCAATCACCACAACCAAACAGAAATGTCTCCGCCTTCCCATCTTCATGTATAGTCAATGACCTCAACCAAACAAACAATTAGAAACCCTTCCGAGGATCAACTTAACAAATTATTATACTTTTAAATCAATCCACTCTACTCTCTTCCATAAACTTTCATGCTATCATGTCCATGTAATTAATACTTTACTTATCAGGTTTTAGTCAAAAAGAATTACTATAATTAAAAGTTCAAATTTTATGATCTTATTTAACAATCCAAGAAGAATATCAATGGAACATAATTAGTTTTTTCATTAATTGTTATAGAACACAATTCAAATACTACAATACGGACAAAATCAATTGTACCCTTAGAATGGTTAGTATAAGAGAATAGTGTGCGAGAACACTTTTTAAAAAAAATATATATTATACAAGTAAATAATATATTTTTCACTACTCAATAAATTTAATTATATCACATACATTTCATTATATTCTTACAATCTTTTTTTTTTACACAAAATATCTCTTGTTTAAAAAATTATCTATTTTTCAAATATATTTATTTTTAAATATTTCTTTATCTAATTTTTTCTTCTCTAAATAATTAAATCATATACACTTACTAAATATAATTAATTATTATTATTATCATTATTTTAAAATTAAATTTAATATTCTTCTCCAAAAAAATTGTTTTCAATTAATTATTTTTATAATTTTTCCAAAACTTTCTCCTTTGTATTATTTAATAAATCAAAACACAAAAAATTAGAAAAAACAGCTTAAGATTTAATTATGGAGAATTGAATTCTAATTGGTTTTCCAATGTCAGATCAGCTAATCTAAGATCACATGAGTTAATCTAAGATCAGAATTTGACTCTAAGAATCGGAATTCTAACTTAAATAAATAATAATAATCATGCTATCACTATAAATACAAGACACTCACACAACACACTAGTTTGTGTTTCTCTCTATCTTTCTCTCATACGCTACTCTTGCACTTCTGCTAGATTTGAAGTTTTCATTTCACTTTTTATTTTTTAATTGCTTCAATTTTTTAATTTGTTTTTGTTTGTTTCCCCTTATTGCTTTCAGTGATTCAAACGTGTTAGTCATGTTCTTTATCCTCTCGTCTTTTTTATGCTACATTTTTACTTTTTACTTTTACTTTTTCTTGTTTTCGTCTTTTAGTTTGTATAATTTATTTTACTGTAACATTTCTGACACTGCAATTTCATTCTGTGTGCGCATTTAAAAAAATTTGGGAATGTGTGTTTGAATTTATGTTATTGGATTTTTTTTGGTAATGCAGTGTTCATTCTTAGTACAGAGGAGGGTTCCCTGTTAAATTGAAAGGAACAAAAATTTGGAGGCAAGGGAGAAAACATCTACAATTTTGTATTTTTTAAATACAAAAAATAGTGAATGACATTAAATTTGTTTAAGCTTATTTCAAATATTAAGTTCCTAATTAATTTATTATTCTAAGCTTCGTAGGCTTAACTTGGTTTTTGATAAAAGTTCTGCTTGGATTAGCTTCTCTACAAGTCCTTTTTGGAGGAAAAAAAATTGAGAATGAATTTGATTTTTCCATAAGCTAAATAAGCTTAAGTACAGGTGAAAAACTAAAAAAAATAGAGTTTATATATATATATATATATATATTCGTGTGTGTGTTAGAGATTGAAAAAACTTTCACAAATTAGTACATGTATAACCTAAGTTTTTTTTTTTTTATCTTTAAGGAGCTTATTGAGAAGAAGCTCAGGTTCTTACTAATTATAAGCTAAATAGATATCCATTGATAAGGCAAAAGAGGAACCACCAGAACACACCTTTATCTGCTGTCAAAGTGTTAAATTTTTACTTATTTTGTGTAACTTTATATTTTTTTATCTTAGTTTTCTAAATAATTTCTATATTAGTCAATTAGCACTTTTTAACTGAGATGCAATGCTGATATCTATATTTTTAATTATTCCAATATATATATATATATATATATATATATAAACTTTTGCATTAAAATAGTGTAATTTTTTCATATGATAATTCGCTAATAATATAAGCCATATAAATTAAGACATAAAAGATATAAAGTGATAAAAAGTTTAGAAAAAATTATTGTGTGATTAGAACACTTATTATAAGTTTTAGATATATAGATATATTTCTAAATTATCTTGATAGATTTACTTAAAATTTGTATACTTAAAATACTAATGAATTAAGTGTTAATTTCTAATAATGAATGTTTAATATAAATGTTTCAGAAGGTATATGTACAAATTCTATTTGAATTTATCATAACTTCAACTTATATTAAGATAAAATCAATTTATAATCATTTTAACAATTAATATATATATATATATATACAAAATATGTACAGTTAGAGATATACATACTTCCTAAAGCACATATATTTTCTTGCACTTATAACTCTAAAATCGGTACTTACATGTATTGTTATGTTTAAATATTATTTTTTTGGTAACTAAATGTTATATATATATATATATATATATATATATATATATATATATATATATTTATTGATTTTATAGTAAAATTGATAAGTTTATGTGAGTGTTACGTAATTTGTAAAAGAATTATGGTTATTAATAATTTTAGAATTTATTGTTATGAATTATTATTATCAATAATTACTTTTATAAAAGATTTGACAACCATTTTTTAACCATAGTGATGACATAAAGAGTCATGGAAATACAAGTTTTACAATGAAAAAGAAAATAAATTATTGAAAAAACTAAATATTTAATATATAAAAAGTGTTATTTAACTATGAAGGTCCATTTCACACACGAAAAACTTAAAGTGAAATAATAATAATATATAATTATGTTTAAAATAAAATAAAAATACTCTAGTTCAATAACTATATTTCCAAAATTAGAAACTTATATATATTTTTTAATAGCTTAAAATCATTGGTAATTTAAGAATACTTAAACATTCTTGTGAGTGTCACTCTGGAATAAACATTTGTGTAAGGGTTAAGTACTTATACTTTGAGAATGACATATATATAAAAATTCATGGGATCAGAAAAACAATAATTAATAATAATGTAAACAGAATTAATCTTTTACATAATGAATCAGAAAATGACATTAAACAATTAATAATAATAATAATAATAATAATAATAATAATAATAATAATAATAATAATAATAAAGGAGTTTTAGGGTTGTCCCTTCAAAATCTGCAAGTGATGAGAGATAGGTAAGAGGTTTTGTCATTGGCTCTTTATTAAGAGGATGTGACTTATGGCATAACAGTCTTCTCCAAAGTGCATGTTGTAACATCATGGACTGTTTCTTACTTAGAAGGTTCCATTTCTTATCTTCTTATTCACAAAGTAAAGAGAAATAAAATTCATGAAACTAAAATAAATATGTAAATTATTAAAACTGAAAACTATTTTTCCTGCTCTCAATCAAATAGAAGGCTAATATAATTATCTTTTAATATAAAAAAATCAAAATTCAACACAAAAAGTTTCTAACCATTTATATGCATTATCTAACCAATTTACTTAAACCATTTTTAATATACCAATTTGAGTTAATATAAGCATTGAGGACCCAAATTAGAAAAAATATGTTCACATAGTTACACTTGGAAATAATTAAATTTTCATGTTGGAGAGGAAATACTCTTATAATAAAAATAAAAAAGTTATTATTTTGAATTTTTCTCTCTCTATATTAAGATTTTAAGCTCCAAATAACATATTACTGTAATAGTATTTCAATATAGAAGGTAAGTTAATCTGAATCATAAAGTGTTTGATTCATCATATATTAAGTTAAAAATACATTAACTCAATATGACTCATTTTATGATGAATAATAATTTTTATAACTGGATTCAACCAACTTCAGATTAGTTGATTGAACAAGTTAAGTCACTAAATTTTAAAAATATAAAAAAAATTCTATATTATAAGCAATTTTAAATTAAAGATAATAATTTTCAATATTTATTAACTGATATAAACTCAATTCAATTGTGAAATAATATAAATTTAAGAGAGAGAAAATTGTATAATTTATATTTTTAAAAAGAATATAAAATAGGTCAAATCACTAACAATTCAGATTAAAATTGTCTAATTTACTAATTAATTAACCTGATTCATTTTAACTATAATAAGAATAATTTTTATTGATGAGTTAGCCTGTTTCACAAATTTTAACCTATTTTGATACTTCCAAATAAAATTGGTAAACAATTAAAGGTGGAACAAAAAATTTAAATTTATCTATTTCTGACAAATTTTAACTCAAAAAGAGAAGAAAAAAAATCAGTTATAAACAGAACTTTGTGCTATCTTATCATTCTTGTACATGGTGATAATAAACGCGACTTTGAAAGAAAGTTAACAAAGTTTTCATTTTCTTTTCTTTTCATTATAACAATTGAACAAAAAATATATACTAAAAGTAGATTAAAGAGATGATTATGTCTAATTAGTATACTCCATTGGACAATGTAGGACCACATCTCCACATTTGGTTTTTAAATTAGTATTATTATAGTATTAAGTTGTTATCTAAACCTCATCGTGTTTAATCTTCATTTTATTGTTTAAACCTTTTTATACAAGTAAAATTAAAAAAAAAAAAAAAAAAAAAAAAAAAAAAAAAAAAAAACAATGTTATCTTATCTCCACTGTCCAAAATTTCAAAGTCAATCACTGTGCTTCCACTTCCCATTAGTATAGTGCCTTCATAGAAATATTCAAGATTTTGACATTATCACCATGTGTGGATTCCATAGAAAGTTGCTTATTTATTAGAAAAATAGTCCAATCATCAGAAATATATATAAAAAATTATAAAAAAAAAGAAATATTCAAAGTGATTCCTGGGACTTTGTCATTGGCTGCTGGCGTATGCCCCAGGAATTGCTCGTCAGAGATTGTCGTCTTTTTTTATTTTTTTAATCATGAAATTTGTATACCTAAATAATAAAAGGGAAACAAATTATTTTTCATAACAGAATAATTTGACATTTTTATTCAATCATAAATGCTTATAAATACTATTTTTATTGACCTTTTATAATAATTATTTTAAAGTTTATAAAAATATTTCTTTATTAGTTCGGATAAAATTATATAAACATTAAACTTGTAATAAATTATTTATCTTTAAATACTTTTTTTAATCAAGAATTTAGTTTTTTCTGTTAGATTTTTAAATGTTATCGTTATACTCTGTTTTCAAAATGTGCTGATTTTAATATTTAAAATATATTAAAAATTTATACCAAAATGAGGATTATGGACATTGTTATATTATATTAAAAATTAATTTTAAGTCTAATTTAATTTTATAAAACCAATTTATAAGATGAGATTTACATCTTATTATAAAATATTAAAAGATCTAATTTTTGGTAACACACTTAACATTTAAATACTGTCTTTAAGCATAACTTTATTTTAGATAACTTTTTCAATAAAACAAAATATTGAAAAAAGAAAAAAATAAATAAATAATCGTTATATAAATTAAAATCAATCTTTATATTTTAATCCGAAAAGTGGGATACCAAAAATTTTCTAATTGAGTGCATAAATTGATTTTTAACTCATGAAAAAAATTATTTTATTTTGTTATAAACATGTATTAAAAGACTCTTCGAATAAGATCATGAAAACAATTTGTTTTTCCTTTACATCAATCGATAGCTAGTGGAAAGAAAAGTTTTTCACTGAATGAAAACAATTTTGAGAAAAATGAATTAGTTGACATATTCAACAAACTACAATTATTTGAACATATAACAAAACAACAATCATAAGCATGCCAACGAAGCAAGGAATATAATTATTATTAGGTAAAAGAAATTTAGATATTTTTTGGTTTGGGAAGCAAACTCTTAACATCGTTTTAATGGAGAGAAAGTTTCAGACGTACAATATTGATTTTCTACCAAAAAAAGTTGTCCATAATTTCTATACAAATTGAAATTGAAATATTCATTGTAAATTACTACACCACAACCAATTAGGTTGCTAAAATTATAATGCAAGTTTCCCATCACAATAGGCTTCACTATGTTGTCTTTTTTCTTTATTTATTTACGTAAAATCTCATTATATATATATATATATATATATATATATATATATATATATATATATATATATATATATATATATATATATATATGACAGTGTGTTTATACTTGAATATGAATAGAGGAGGGTCCCTCATTTGTTTTTATTGAAAAAAACGTACAACTCAAAAGAAAAAGTCACTATATATTCATGTATACTTTTTAAAATAATATTTATATAATAAATATTATACTATTAAAATATTTATAACGTGGTCAATTATATTTTTATATAATTAATTATATTATAGATATTTTAAGAATATTTACTTGTTAAAGTAAAAACTGATTTAAATAATTATGTTTTGGACATAATAGATCAAGACGTATTAATTAATATTTATGTTTTTAATAAAATAATAATAATTAATAATTAAAATATATTAAAATAAAAGCATTAGTAAAAATTTATTTTATTTCATTTTTTCTTTAAATCAAATAATCTTTTTTTTGTTTTACTTTCTCGCTTTTCATCCTTTAATCCAAACTATACTTAAGTTATACGTTTAAAATGAACAGTTTTTTTTTTTATTATTATTAATTATAAAGTACCGATGATACGAATTTTTAAGAAAATTGATGTAACACTCAACAAATTTACTACATACACGGTAGGTTGTATAATTAATGCATGACATATTTTCTTTAATATTATTAGTATTTTAACACGTGCCATATGTGATAAATATTTACTTTTGTGCCGTTAAAATTTACAACAAATAAACCTTTTTTAAACATATAAAGTATTGTAATAATAATAATTTTAATATATAATTAAATATAACTTTATTTTTAGTTTTTGATATTTTAAAAAATTTGAAATTTTGTTTTGGAGGTAGAGATGAAATAAATCAAGATAAAAACAGAAGTAGTTGAAATGTGTGCAGAAGGAAAAAACAATTCCAGTTGCAACAACAATGTGTAATACGTATAAGAATGGAAGGAAAAAATATTAAAAATATATAATCGAATATGTGGAGAAAACAAGACTCTAGTTTATATATTTCATATTTTAATTTATAAGAAAATAATAAATAATAAATTTGAAATGTTTCTTCTTCCTTTTCAATTTAGTTAATGCGAAGCTTGTGTCGGTTAACAAACAAAATAAAGAGTGTCCTGCAATATTTAAAACAAAAGTTCTTACACATAATAAATAAATGGCTTCATTTACATTAACTGCATGGCAAATACTTACCCTCTTTCTGAAAAGAAAAATGGTAATTTAATAGGTTAACATCTTCCACATTGCTCGTACAACTACAACTATTTACACCATACAAAGTACCAATTCCAACCAACAACACAAACGATTGCTTTATGAGGTTGTCAAAAAAGTAATAAATATAACTAAGTGTTCGTAAAAACAATCTAAAATGTTAAGTTGGAGAAACAAAGTTTAATTTTTACACATAATTGAAAGATTTTTATTTTATTTTTCTTTTCATTTTTACACGTCTGTTTCTCATAAATTACAATATTTAATTTAGTGAGTTATAACTCACCAACCAATTAGGTACATCAATTAACAATTTAAATACAACTTATTGCTTTTGGTGTTCCCTTTCACCAAATCCTCTTGTAAAATACTAGTGGGAGAAAAGAAAAACACACCATACTTCTATATTATAAAATAAAAGTGATAATAGTGATTATACAATAACTAACGAATGATTTATAATGTGTTATGAGAGGATGTAAGCGATTTAAACATTATAAATAAAATTATGAAAGAAATAGTAATAATTATAATAGTTATTATAAGAATAAATAAGATATACATAAATGTTTATACCAAAACAGCACATCCCTTATATATAGTTATAAATAAAGAAAATTAACTTTTTAAAGTAAACGAATCCGTTTGGACTTGAAGCTAGAGATAGGATTTTGACGAGTTTTTCTTTTATAAAAGGAATCATAAAATAAAAAAACTAGGAAAAAAATTAAATTTATTTATTTAATAAGTTAAAATTAGTTTTACATAAGTTACTTTGTAAAAGTTTTGTTATATAACATTTTTAAATTTTTACTTCTATAAATTAATTTTAACTTATATTCTTATTTTCTCTCCTGAAAAAGTTAAATTGTATTAAACATTGATTCTATCCACCATTATATAGAAAAGAAAAGTAATAAATCACACTCATATTTTAAGGATAATGATTAAATTATATTACTTTTTTCCTTTAATTTTAACTAAAAGCATACGTTCTCGTTGCTTTAATTGAGACAAACTTAACCCATTTAGTGTAAAGAAACTTCTTATTGGTAATTAATAACTATCATTAGCGATTAATATCTAGTATCAATTTCAAGGAAAAAGAAATTATAGTAGTTTAAAATTTATATGCTTGTTTGCAATTTTTTTTATCTACATGTTTTGCTTTATTGTCTAAAGCTATAAAGCTTATTTGTGTTGAGTAAAAAGAAGGTAAAATAAATATCTTGTAGACACTTATTCTCATTATTACAAGGCAAAGTTTGAAGCATAATAATTTCAAAGAGAGGATTGCGATGTTTCAGAATATAGAGAAGCATAAAGTGTCCTTATAATGTTACTGAATCTATATGTCTGTTCGTTAAAAAATGTAATTCGTTTGATACTCCAATAATAGTATAAAAATGAAATAAATAACACTAATATATTAGAAAAAATAGTATAACACTTATTTTTTAAAAAGAAATCATCGTAATAACACTAATATCTTAGAGAAAATAAAAAATAAGAATAAGTACATGTTTAAAAATAATTTTAATTTGATTAAAAATTCAATTTTTTAAATGAATGAATTTAAAGACGACTAGGTCCAACAAATTAACGTCACCGTGAAGGTTCAAACACAGGGTAAGTTATTGAAGTGTACGTCCAACCAAAAAAAAAATGAAAAATGAAAGTTTACGATATATGAAAATGTAAATAATTTGTAATTTTTTAAATTTTTAATAATTTAATTTAAACGCTATCATAATAAAATTTTATAGTTAATATAATTTTGGAAAAAATTACTAAATTTATTATATGCAACAATTTTGTGATTAGATAATAATATAAAAAAATTCACCTTATCCAACACATATTTTATCTGAATGTAATTATAACAAAAAAAAATGATAATATTAAAAAAATGATAATATTGTTCTTTGACTTAAAGATCTGTAAATTCGAAATACTTTGATCTTAAAGATTACTATTAAATAAAAGGTTAATAAATTCGGGTGCGCCGCAAAACACCGGTCACGTATGAATAAGGGAATCGACTTGGTAATTAAACAACTATTAAATAAATAAAGGATTTGTTAAAACACATTCATTTATTTATTTCTAAAGTAATAAATTTATAATTTATTAATCTAATTTTAAAAGAATAACTGTTAAATACACGTTAAGAGCGAGAATAGATAATAAACTTGAATAAAAAAAATACTACTATGAAATTAAAAAACTAAACCACAAGCAATCAAAAACCAATAATTTCTTATCTTATCGAAAACCAAGAAACCCCGCAAGACAAAACATTACATCAATTAATCATTATAATTATCTTATCTTAAATATCTAATCAAAAGTCAACACCCTTTCTATTTCTTCTTTATCCGCATTTTACTTTTCATCAAACCCATTTAAAATTTCTCTCCCCCTCCCCCTTCCCCTTCTTAATCCATGTTACTAATCTCACAACAATTGTCATTATTAAAAATAAAACCAATAAATATAATATCTTTTTTATTGTATTATAAGAAAGAAATACTTATGTTTTAATGGCCTTTAGTAAGCATTTATGAAAATACATATTTTCCATAAAGAAACAGGAATTAGCTGTGACAGTTATAGTATGGGTTATTGAAATTTACTATTTTGATGAATTAATTAACCACCCATTGGAAAATTAATGGATAATAACAAGACACAGCCCCAAAGGGTGTTGTAATCAAGCAAACTCTTTCCCTATCCAACTTGTTAACAAAGCTGGTCCTCCATCTTTTTCCATCATGCCAAGTAACTTTCTTTGACCCTCTCTTTCTGTCTCTCTCTCTTCTCTTATCATTACCATTTCTCATTCTCTATTACCTTGAAACCCACACTAAGCAAACTCTCTCTCTCTATTTGTTTGTTTATTTGTGTTTGGAAGAACAAGACAAAGCTTTTCCTTTAAATTCTTCGTCAGATCCTTCGCTTTTTCTTTTCTCTCCTAACGCGCAACGACACAATTGCTCGCACAAAGATAAAACGGGAAACGGTGACGTATTTTAAATAAAACGCAACAATGAGGTGTAAGAAACACTTACCGGACCTCACCAGTACCATCGGCGTTTGCGCTTCGTGTCTCCGCGAGCGTCTCCAGCCTATTTTCGCGGCCCAGGCCCAGGCCCAGGCCCAAGCACTGGCCCAATCTGGAGAGAACGCATCTCCGCACCGTGAACGAAAGCCGAAGCCGGAGGAGAAACCTGAGCCGCTCAATTTCCCGCGCTCGGTGTCGCCCTACGTCGCGCGCCGGAAATCCGACTGCGAGAGCCGCCGAGAGAGGCTCTTCTACGGCACGCCGCAGGCGAAATCCGCTGCGTACGACGGAGGCGCGGCGGCGGAGAAGAGGAGGCACGGCGGCGGGAGGTTCTGGATTCTCTCGCACATCTTCCGCGCCAGATCGCACAAGACGGAGGCCGCGCGTCGGGAACCGTGCGAGAAGCGGACGTCGACGGCGTCGTCGTGGTTCACGATGATGCTCCCAGAGCGCCACCACAGAGGCGGCGATACCGGCAGAGCGAGATTCCGGCGCGCGGATCGAGGACTGTCGCCGGCGACGGCGGTGGATTTCGTTGAGGAGGAGGCGCATGAGCGGTCCGATTCAGGGAATTCGACGGAGTGTTCGCCTCGGAGACAGAATACGACGCCGGCGACGGCGCGTCGGCGGTCTCGTCTCAGTGTCGGCGGCGGAGCGAAGGGACTGTCGACGAGCATGGCGTTTTGTCTGAGCCCGTTGGTTCGGGCGAGTCCGAACCAGCATTGGACCAATAATAGTAATAATAATAATAAAGGTTTGGGCCAGGAAATGGGTGCGGGTGGGCCCCACCATAAATCCTCTGCGGCGTCGTTTTGCCCGAACCGGTCGCGGAAGCTCGCGGATTTCGGCAGGGTCGCGCACAACCGTTGATTTTGCTGACCGTGGTACGGGCTTCTGTTTTTGTCCGTTTCCGTTTGTAGATTCTTTTTATATTATTTTTCTTCCGACAAAAAACATAATCATTTCTCTTCTCTCCCTCTTTGTATAGTTTACACTGCTCATTGCAATTTACAAAATAAAACAAAGAAAATACTTTTTTTAAATACGAGTTTGTATTGGGTTTGATACTTTCGAGATTGATGTCTTGGTAATTAGAAAAAGAAAGTTTATTTTATAAAAAATGTTATTATAGTTAAATTTGTTGATTAGTTTGTTAGTTAGTGTTTGATAAACATGGGTAGCACTTAAGTTGATAAGCAATTAATTTTAATTCCATTGTTGTGATTAGTCACATTTAACATTTTAATTCAATTGCTATGCTATGTACTCCCACCTTAAAGTATGACTAATTTTCTCAGTTTATTTTTTTTCTAAAATAATAGTAAAAATTTTGCTGAATAAAAAACACGACTTTTGAGAACTTTTTTTATTTTTAAACATTTTTTTATTTTGATTTTTTTATTTAAAATAAATAATTATTTATCATTTTCCTTTGAGATTTTTTTCTATTTTTAAATAATATTATTATGTATGATTGGACTTTAAATTTAGATATAGTTTATGAAATATTTTTTAGTTTTTATTTTGAAGATTAAAAGCTTATAAAATATTGTTATGAGTTTTTAGTATAATTAAATTTGAATATTTTTATTTTTTTCACATTATTTATATATAATTTAATTATTAAAAATATTTTATTAGTACCTATTTCAACTTCATCTAGTGCCTTAAAAATGAATGAATAACTCATAATTATTTCTATTAAATTAAGTGTAAGGTTAAAAGAATAATATTACTGGGAATATATTAGTCCATATTATTAACAGAACTATGAGATACTAAGTTTTTTAAAAGAGTATTTAGTAAAGAAGAGGATTATTATATATATATATTCATGAAAATAGATAGTGTTTTTATCTATCTGTCTGTATTTTTACATGATTCATTAAGTATAATAATGATATTCAATAATATATTCATCACACCTCTAAAAGAGTATATCATTAGATTTATTTGATATAATACTTATTTAGACTTACTAAACCATTTTTCAATAGACACTTTTAATACTATAAATAAGTAATTGACTTGAATTAATTTAGATACTGTTTATGAAATAATTGGTGGACTACGTGACGTCAGTTGTTTAAATGACGTCATTTTCAACGCTTTTTTGATTAACGTCAATTTAAGATTCGATGATAAAAGAGTCTTTTAGATTATAAATGTTTTTTTTCTACTAATAAACACAGGTTATATGAAGTAAAAATACACTTAGTATTATCAAAACCTAGTAATAGTTTCATCAAAATACACAACGTTTAAGTATTTTGGAATGTATTACATGATACCTAATCAAGATGTAACTGGAAATCATTATTATACTTAAAATCAAATATATCATATATGGTAAGATCACCAGAAACTATGTAGCCGTGTCTATAAAAAGCATATGAAAAAATGTTTTTAAGAAATTAATTAATATGAAATTCAATAATATTAGTGTTAACAACACAAAATCAAAGTTAATATTTTAGGTCATATATTCTTGCAATATTTTCTTATTTACAACTGTTTTACGGTACAACATTCTATGCATAAATTTTAATAAGGAATTATAAGAGTTGCTTCATATTGTAAAATGTTTTCTGCCATATTATAATGGAACATATAGTTATATCATACTTGTATAAATATTATTACAACTTAAAAGCTCCTTAAAATAATATATATCATAAAATATTAATATAATTATCATATCATCAGAAAGTTTGCTCGCTTCCACTCCTACTTATAACAATATATTCTTATATACCATGTACGATCATTACGATCAACACACAACAACATACGTATCATATTATTATCATAAAACTCTTAGTCTTTGAAAATATCTTGAGACATTTTTAATGTAACACTCTCTTAATCTTTACATAATCTAAATATATATGTCTTTCTAAATCATGTAAGTATTAATAGGTCCTTAAACCCTAGTCATATTACCACCTAATTACCTATTAACAATATCAGTTCCATAATATCACAAATTCACATACCTTATATAAGAAATCATGGTATGTGGTATTAAACTCAGAAAGAAACTAAATCTTCTACTCCAGAAAATAAAATCTTCTATTTTAAAAAACCACATAACCATCATCCGTGTACTCTAGAATAAGACATAATCATATTGATTCTCTATCTCAACCATACATTCAAATACAAATTTCTTTCTATTTTTTTAAATGAATAACCCTTTTTTATAAACTAATTTATAATTTTTTAAACAAAATTTAGTTTATGAAAAAAATTACAAAAGTATTATTTAATTATTCTCGTCTTATGACTATCTGTACTCTTAAATCTTCAAATATATCATCAATTATATAATTTAAAAAATAGATTGTTACATGAAAAGGAACTTATTCTTATAAGGTTTGAAAACCAAACATAACTAACTAAATAACTTATTAATAGACTTGTTATTGTTTCCCCCTAATCATTGGTTCACCTAATTAAGTGGATTATCTAAATATTTGTATAAGATATTTTTATTTTACGTCAAGTTGATAGATTATTTTGATATACTTTATAAAATAAAAAATAATTTTTTAAAAAATAATATCATTTTTATTTATTTAAAAATATAATTATTATTTTATATAGGTCTATAAATTTATGAAAAAGTCCATTTGAATAGCAAGTTAAATAACTTAAGTAAAAATAAAATTCATCTCAATTAATAATAAATTTTGTTAACCAAACCTAATCCTTTTTATGATTTTTTATAACCTACCCTCAAACTTGTTTTTATAGCAATACCCATTAATCACCGATTTGCTAAGGAAGAAAAAGCATTCTAAATTGAATAATGCACTCAATTAATTTGTAGCCCTTACTTTCTGCATGCATTATTGGTCTCAACTTTTAGCTCACACTTTGGTTTGTACAGTGTGGTGGGCTACACATAATGTTGAACCAAACTTAAAACAGAAGAGAGAAATTAATGAAGACAACTTTTTCTTTATAACAAATTTGCTCACATAATTAGGTTTTCAATTGAAAGTAGGGAGTTATTCACCCACATTAATTATGTAGCAGCAATTTAAGCTCTTAGGTAAATGCATTTATGTATAAATTGAGTTCAACATTGATTAAGTGAATGGGGTTTTTTTTTTTTTTTTCTGCATGAGTGAGTCCAATGTGTGTCTTGAGGCATCATCTCTTGCACACTCTAAACCCTTAAGATTACGATTTTTTGTATAAATACTTTTAGTAAAGAAAAATAAGAAAAAAATGAAATAAGATTCTTCATATATTAAAATTAAATTACGTACAAGTTAAAAATAAAAAACATATATAAAATCTATATGAAAGAATTTATACAAATTAAAATTTTAATTTTTCTTTTAATTTTTTCTAAAATTGTTTACGAAGAAATTGCGATACACCATTTTTCTATCTTGTAATGGGTTATTAGCTGTTGGGCTTTCTAAAATTTGAGAAACTTGGGCCTTCAGATATTGCCCTCGAGACAAGTTCTTCTTGCATCCTAATATGTTCTTCCTGCACCCTAATAAAAAAAATTAATGTCACAATTGCCCTTATGGAAATTAATGAGAACCGGATGACAATCGAATGACCTGCTTATCCAGTTGTTAATTCTTTTTCAAATGACAACCGGATAAGGGTGTCATCCGGTTCTCATTTCCAAATCAAAATGATAACCGGATGAAACCCATCTGGTTCTCATAGTCCAAATCGAAAAATTAATCCGTTTACCGTCAAGAACGCCCCAAACCCCAAATCAAGACATGACCATCATAAATTTCTTTCTCAATCGCCTATATCCCCTTGACATTGCCAGCATAATAATGGAGTACCAGTGAATATGAAGTCTCATTAGGCTTGAAGCCCTTACTTAAAGTCTCATTTGGGATTTGGAGCGTTATTGACGGTGAACAAATTAATTTTTCGATTTGGACTATGAGAACCGGATGAGTTTCATCCGGTTATCATTTTATTTGGAAATGAGAACCGGATGACACCCCCATCCGGTTGTCATTTAAAAAAAATTAACAACCGGATGGGATGCCATCTGATTCTCATTAATTTCTATAAGGACAATTGTGACATTAAAATTTTTTATTAAAGTGCAGGAAGAACGTATTAGGATGTAGGAAGAACTCGTATGCCCTCCAAGTTACATTGTCATTGATGGAAATATTTTTCTTCTGCACCCCCCACAGTGCTCTCCCTGCACCTCCATTTCTTTTATAATTCCAATTTTCTACATATTTAAAATAATGAAAATATCTGTGTAGACTATACATTCTGGATTATATTATTCTTTTATAATATATTATCCATAATGATGTTTATTTTATATAATTCTAAAATATCGTTTATTGTTATTCTAGAATGGTCATTTCAAATAATATTCAATTCTATTTTAAAATGCATCTTTTACCCTGTGTTTGATATTATTTAGAATTCGACTTTCAATTTTTTTAACATATTTAAAATAGTTAAAACATTATTTCAGATGACACATCCATATATATATATATTCTAAACAACATTTTTCCCGATATGAGATTAACCTTTAAATCTTTAAAATATTCACTTAATAACTTGGGAATGAAAAAACAAGAAACATTGTATAGTGGGTCTATTAAAACTCACAATACAGCATGTATGTGTAAAGAGGTTCTAGTCTCTTGAATTCATACATCAATTAAAAACAAAAACAAAAGTAAACATGAATAATTGCCTTTTTTCATCCCCATAACTTTTTCCTGCACCCTCATAAATTTTAAAATTATGACTTTGTCCTTATATTAAATGGTAACGAATATTTTTTAAGTACTAATAGGGTACATTTGTATTCTTCCTCCTTACTCACAGAAGAGGTGTTGAGAGCAAGATTTTGGCACACCAATTCATTGAACTAAAGATTATTATGAAGTCCGAAGGTAGATAGCTCTTTGAGTATTAGCATTTTTTATTTTTTTTTATTTCGAACATACTTGAGTTTTTGGATTTGGATTTTTTTATTGAACTTTCTAGATTATACAATTTGAAAAAGAAAATGTAATTTTAAACTTTTAAACTTCTAAACTGTATAATGAAAGTGATAGTAATATTAAAGCAATTCCATAAAAAAAAACACAGACAAAAAATATAACACAAAAACACACACACACACATATATATATATATATATATATATATATATATCGAATTAAAGATATTTTCATCTTTTACACCCTCATAAAAAAGAAACTATTGAGGTGAAAAAACATTGCCATGTCAATATTGTCATGGTGGATGATATTTACAATAAAAGAGACACCAAACTTGAATATTTTCCATCTACTGACTTTCTCCCAATGATAATAAAAAATAAAATATGGAATACTTGTTGTGTTTTTATAGCAATAAAGTGCAAAAGAAAACACCTTTCACTATGGACTATGGATATTTATATGTTCATTCTCATCATTTTCAAAATGACCGTGTTACTTTTTCGTAAAAGTGTCTTCCTAATTTTTTAATAAGCTTTTTGATATTTTTGGAATAAGATTTTCATAGCAAAATTTCAAAGACAGGCTTTCCAATACATGAAATGTATTTTAAAACAAGTTTTTTGGAACAAGCTTTTTGAAACATACCTTCTAAAACGACCTTTTCAAAATAGACTTTCTGAAACATATGAAATACAATTTAAAACAAACATTCCAAAACCAGTTTTCTTGAAAATATATTATAATTTTCAGAATGAGACTTTTTTTTTTTTCTAGAACGAGCTCTCTCTTCTTCTTTTTCCTCTCAAAGACTGAAATGAATAATGAAGATGTAATTAAGGGATAATATTTTCGTTTTCTATTATTAGGTGTAGCTAGTAATAAATGGGGTGCAGAAAAAAAGCATGTTTATAACACTATAAAGCCCAAATTTTAATAACACAATTCTAAACTAAGACTTGGTATTTGCTTCCTACACCCGCTCGATTCAAACCTGCAACCCCACAATTTTTGAAGTAACTATTTTACCCTTTTTTAAAGTAATTTATAAATTACTTGTTTTGGAATATTTTTTCATAACAAACTTTTCAAAATTTACAAAACACATTCTAGAATATATTTTAGGAAATAAAATGAAATTTCTTGAACAAGATTTATGAAATCATTTTTTTGAGAATTTTTTAAAACGTATATAATATTTTTTAGAATAAGTTTTTTTCAATATGTTTTGGAAAGAACTTTATAGGACACACATTTCATTTGTTCTGGAAAAGCTTTGCAAAACGAAATTTTTTTACAGCACTCTTCTTCTCTTATTTTTCTTTTATAGCAACAATAATGGCGGCAGCGGGGTGAAATTGTGATAGAAAAATAAACAAGATAATTCAAAACGGGAGTGCAGAAAGTAATTACCCTAAATACCACTTTTTGTTTAAGAGAATAGGTTAAGGTAAAACTCTACTGAGTTAAACATCTCCATAAAAATTTTAGGAAAAAAAGTGGAAAGAAAAAATTAAATAAATTTATCGATAAGTTAAAATTAATTTATATATACATTAATGTATAGAAATCATATTTATGACTTATCTAATCTATTATTTTTACTTTGTGTATAAGCTAATTTTAATTATAAAGAAGTTAATTTTATATTTTCTTCTCAAAGTTTATGAAAAATTTGTTCAAAGGTATATTTGGACGAACATCTTTGTAAGAAGCTTTACCAGAAAAATAAAATAAAAATTAATTTAGTTTTTCTATAAATAAAAATTAGCTTATGCAAGTGTTAATTTAGAGAAACTCTCTCATACAAATTTTAAATTTTTTAATTTTAATAATTATGAACAAATTAATTTTATCTTATGAAAAAGTAATTTTTTAATATTTTTTCTTTCAAAAATTCTTATAAAAAAACTTGTTCAAATATTCTATTATGATTAATCCTTAATTGTTAACTTTTTCTTTATAATAAACCAACTCATTTGCATATCTTTTAGTGCAACTATTTGTTCTAATTATTTTACTCATCTCTTTTGCTTCACTTTTATAAGTTTTTCAATCCTCTTCTACCATCTTTGATCTCAATACCTATTATTTAACCGTTCTTCACATTGGAAGGGAAGCAATAATAAGTGGCACCCAACCAAACGATCAAAATAACCATTTATAAAACATTAAATAATAAATGATTATAAATATTAACACATAATCCATTATTGGTTATAAAATTTAGTTATATAATGTATCGTTGTGAAGATAAAAATAACATAAAATATTATATTATTATTCAATTATTTTCTTGAAATTTATTAACAAATATTTCATTTTCATAAAATCTTTTATATCTCCATCACCATTCTTTTTCCGTTCTCTTTTAACTTTTAAGGTAAATATATTGAAACCCTGACAATATTCATATGCAAAAGAAATAATAAAAAGTTAACAAAAAAAAAGGAATAATCCTATTCGATTTGATTTTCGAACATGTAAGTCTAAGTTTATTATTAATAAAGAATTTACGTGTATTATCTCGAAATCTATTCAATATACGAGTCTTTCAAAAGTAGAGTTTAATTTATTTTTATATATTAAAATCATATATTAGAATTTCTATATATAATGATTTCGTGTTATACAGAAAAGATAATATTATTGCAGAGGAACATGTGAGAGATATTCTTGATTATGTCGATTAGTTAAATATTTATTTTGAAAACTCTTATATGATATTTTATAAATATATTTTAAATTCTAGATAAAAATAATTGTATATTTTGAAACATATTAAGCATATTAAGTCTTTCCAACATGTATAATAACACTTTCATTTTTTTTAAAAAAATTGTGGGGGCATGTTCACTTATATATAGTTAATTTGCGATAAATACAATTAAAAATGTTTAGGTAAGTATATGTATCAGGTTTTTATTATTGAAAAAAACAACACTAAATTATAGTCAAATTATATGCTTTTTAAAAATGTTTACACCAGTATTTATCTCGTGAAATTAATTTAAATACGACATAGATAAGGTCTTACAACTAAAATATTTAAGTATAGCGGAGTTTATCTTAATATATGTTAAATTACACTCATTTTAAGTATCACCAGCTTTAAATCTGTTTGTTAATGATAACAATGGCGTTAAATTCATAGTTAAAAGTTAATTTAAGATGTATTTTTATTATGGGTTTCTTTTAAGTCAACTACGGTATTTAGATATTAATCTCGCTACAATTCTATTGTGAACCTAAAAGTTTATTATTGTTAAATTTATAATACATTTAGAAAACTAAATATCAGTTTTTCTTCAATGGATAAGTTGTCCTAAAAAAAAAGATATGTACTAACACTGTCAAGTAATATATATATATATATATATATATATATTTTGTGCATATGTCTCTCCATAGCCATATATCTTCATTGCTACTATACAAGGATTTGAGTTAAAATCGTCATGAAATCTATTATTTAAATTTTTTGAATTTTTTCCACTCAAAAATAATTTCTCTTCCATTTTAGCATTTATTTTCAGCCTATATTATTTCATTTGTCGAATTCATTTATTGCTTCTTCTTTGATCGTTGAGTTTCCATATATCACAAGAAACCTAGTACTTTAATCAACTTGTCACCCACTCATGTCCTCTTAAAATTTAATCATAAATGAAAGTTGTAACGTTCAGATCAAACCAAACCCCATCTTCTGGCTACTTCAAAGTTTCTCTTAAGTCTTTCCAAACATGTATAATATTTCTGTTATTCTCATTTAGACTTCTCTAAATCATCTTTCATATATCTCTTACATGATTAATAAAATATTGGTGAATAGTTATATATATATTTTTATTCTTAATCCACCCTCTTCTTTTTGTTTACATTCCCAGCTTACAATGTTATTTTTCTCCTTTCTGATTTCCAGTTCCATAAAAGTTTTCTTTGTAAGTTCCTAATTGCTTTGCAACACTAATTAAAATTTTAAAAAACTGGAAATAAAAAAAAAATTCTGACAAAAATAGGAATAATTCATATTGATAATATAGTAAAGAGAAAAAACGTATTTAATTATGTTATTATTATCTATTATAATATACATTATTATATACAGTAAAAAGTTTAGCTCTTATAGTAATTATTTAAAAATAACATATGAGATAACTTCTAACTAGTTGCAAAAACAAAACCAACTTTTACACTAAAGTTAGTAAACTGTTTATTTTAAAAATAATCATTACAATGTGATTGAAGGATTAAATTTTTGTGCTATTATTATGCAACTAAGTAGGTATATGGTCCATGAATACTTCCACCTCCAAGGCCATTCACATAATTCAAAAATAGTACACTTACAAACATTATTCATTGACTTTTTTCTTTCATATTATCTCAACCTTAGCTTCTTTTTAATCATCTCAACCTTATCTTCTTTTTAATCGCACCCTCAGGCATCACTTTCACTATACATATTTTCATATCTGTCATTTCATTTTTTTTTTCAGGTCAAAATGGAGTGAATAAATTTCAGCTTGATGAGTTACTTTCCATATGAATGTGTTCAAAAATTAATCCATGTTTCAATACGACATGTTTCAACAAAAACAAACACCATTTCTGCCATGCACAGGAGAACATTATTGTACTTGAATCAGCTGTTAACGTTTGCAAAGGGTTTTTTCTTGGTCCCATATAGCATATAAACCAAACCAAACCACCCAGATAAGTTTCTGAAACCAACCTTTGTGATTTGTATATGTGGTAGCTGCCTTCTTGTACACAACCACTTTTTCCTTTTCTTGCAAAATCTTGAACGTTGTTTACCTGCATCTCATGGTAGCACTGCACTCAGTTTTTAACGTGACATGCAACAGTGATCCGTACTAGTGTAGCAAATAATCACAGAGCACAAATCCCAGCACAAGGACATAAACATATAACCTAGTTTTTTGAGGCCAAGTACCAAACTTAATCCTTATAAACATACTTGTTTTGTCACTCTTTGCAAAACCAAACAAAAAGGGTTTTATCATTATGCAGTTCGAACTCCAATAATATCTTAGGTTATGATTCATCACCATATTTTAGCCTTCTACACCATAAAATATTAGCATAATGTTTTTGACATACAACTCGTTCTATCACTGCCAAAACCCTAAACACACACTCAAATTCTAAATAAAACCATATTCCAATTAATTTACTAATTGATATACATCTTTAGAACTATATATATAAGAAAGCAAAAGGTGAAAATGCATATATTTTTCTGTAGAAAACTGATTAAGTTGAACCAATCATATACTATAGATCTTTCCATTTGAAGAGATTAAAAACTCGTATGTATATGAATGACTGGTTAATATATGTTGATATTTTTCCATATATGATTTATTCAACTGAAACCACCATGATCTATTGAAGGTTATAAAGAACTTGTATGTAAAAAGAAAGTAAAAGGTTGAGATGCATATGTATTTTCCTATAGATAGATTCAAACCAAGAAAATAAACAGAACCATATTGACAGAAATAAAAGGTACCATATGAAGAGGGAAAATGGGGTCTAATACCACTTTTTTTTTTTTTTTCAAAACTGTGGATAAAACCATATACTCAAATTCTAAATAATTAACTAAACTAAAACAACCATATACCAAAGCAAAAGATTAAAATGTTTTGTTTTTTTTTGTTTTTATGTTTTAGAACGGTATGAATAAAATAAATTGGAACAATTAAAGTGTTCTAACCCTATTACAATTACAATAAATAACTCTAAATCTTATATAATAAGTAATTCCAAATCATATAAATAACTATCTGAAAAACAAAATCCTTAAGAACTTCACAACACGTCTAAAACTGATTACTTGAACCAATATATATTACAGATCTATCCATTTGAAGACATTAAAACCACTTTTTTTTTTCAAAACTGTTGATAAAACCAGAATCAAAACCACTTTTTTTTTTTTTTCAAAA
>Ga0209700_103182_pt1 | contig 31922 bp, 20 predicted proteins | sample SiratroredBW_FD_187528 | JGI IMG/M metagenome (GOLD analysis project Ga0209700, IMG submission 187528) | Root nodule microbial communities of legume samples collected from California, USA - Siratro red BW (SPAdes) (version 2) | ecosystem: Host-associated > Plants > Roots > Nodule | place: USA...
ATATATAAATAAAAAAAAAAATAAAAATATATATATATATATATATATATATATATATATATATATATATTATGTTAACATTTCATGTTTAGTATAATTTTAAATACTAGAAGTCTTAGCAAAAATTAAACAAAACAATTTTATGATATTAGAATAAATTTTAACCAAAATGTAAAAAAAAGTAAAGCAAAACTCTACCAATTGGGCACATCATGAATAAAATAATTGAGCTAATATATGTTTGATTTCTAAAACTTCTGGCTACCCAATCCATGTATTTTGTGTGACATTGACACCCCTATGCCTTCACCATACATGGTAGAGACAATTCTCTTGACAGTAGAATTAAATAGCTATGGATTTTAGCTGTTGTTGAAGGTTGAAACCCTCAACAAAGCAAGGATGAAAAACCAAACATGAATAGAATAATGGGTGGGGGCTTAAGGGTCATTCTCTAACAAACATGCCACATAATCACCATATCCATCAAAAGTTGAGATTTGAGAAGGGAAGTGTTTTTATAATGAATGCCAAATGCCAACACCTTAAACCAAAAATTCCACTTTAAAAACTATGTCCACCAGAACTAAACCAACCTTGTCCAAATCCTCAAACCTCTGTTTTCATTCCTTTGATTAGGCGTTGAAACTTTGATCCAACTTCGTGTTCCCGCCGACCCTCTTCTCTCTCTTCATTCCTCTCTCTAAAGGTGAAGACTTTTTAATGAAAACTTCATTGAGGCTCTTTAAAAACAAACCAAACTCATTATATCTCATTATGTTCTTCTTCTTCTTCTGAAGGAAGTAAAATTCAGTACAAAAAACAATAAAGGAAGAGGAGTAACTCTCTCTTTCTCTCTCTCCCTCTTTCACTCTTTCATTCTGTGAAGCTCGTCTATTTTCAATGGCTAAGTCAAAGAACAATGCCAAGAAGTTGTCCTACATATCAGTTCCTTCTCAGATCATCAATTCCATATCATCTTCTTCTCTGCAATCTCTTCTTGACTCTCCCAAGAAGTCTTCAAGGAGCACCAACAGGGTTTTTTTCTTCTTCACCAGCAGCATCTTCAGGAGGCCAAGACTGTGGCTTTTCACTCTCTTTCTCTTTGGGTTCCTTGGCATGCTCAAGTTTGGCCTCACCCTTAACATCCCATTTTCTCCCTACCCATGTGCCACAACCCTGCCTCAGAACATTATCTCAGCCCCACTTTCAAAGTCAAACCTTGGTGTTGAGAGAGACAATAACATGAAAGATGAGGTTTTGTTGGCAAAGGCTCTGGTTTCCCATGTGGAGCTGAGAGCACAGGGATTGGAGAACGTGGAAGGTGATGGGGATGTTGAGAAGAGTGAATTCTGGCAGCAGCCAGATGGGTTGGGATACAAACCTTGCCTGAGTTTCAGCAGGGATTACAGAAGAGCAACTGATGGGGTTCTAAAGGATAGGAGAAGGTACCTCATGGTGGTGGTTTCTGGGGGCTTGAATCAGCAAAGGAATCAAATTGTTGATGCAGTTGTCATTGCTAGGATTCTTGGGGCTGCTTTGGTTGTTCCTATATTGCAAGTCAATGTCATTTGGGGTGATGAAAGGTACATTTTATTCTTGTCCATAGCCATATGGGTTTAGCTTATTCATGACTTCAAAATTTTAAATTTTGGACAAGATATCTAGTTATGTTTATGCTCAAAGAATAATTTCTTTTCTTATTCTGATACATTTGATTAACTAGTGTTAATTATATTGCTTTCCTTATTTGTGTTTGTTAGAAGATAGTGTGGTGATACTTTGATGTTTTTCCTTATTTGTGATGTTTTTCATTGGTTTGGTTTGATTGCAGTGAGTTTGGTGATATATTTGATTTGGAGCACTTCAAGAGGGTTCTTGCTGATGATGTTCGAGTGGTTTCAGCATTGCCTTCAACGCACCTAATGACAAAGCCAGTGGAGGGAAGTCCTCCCCTTCATGTCACTCCCAGTTGGATCCGTTCAAGATATCTCAGAAGAGTAAGGGCCTGTTTGATTCTCTTCTCCCTTTTTGTTTTTAAAACTGTTTTCTAAAACAGTTGTAGAGTACTCAACAATTTCTCATCCGAAATCTATAAAGTTTTGAAAATTATTTCCACAAACTGTTCTTCTTTTAAAGACCAAAAACGAAAGACAGTTAGGAGATGTCCTCTCATCCTCTTCTGTTTTCTTCAAGTGTTCTATTCATCTCTTTTTCTCTAATTCTTAATGGGGTTAGCTTCTCCAAATTTTGAGTCCTCCTAAAGTGATGGTCCATTGATATGATAGTTCATTTGAGGGTCATTATATGGATGGCACCGAAATTAATATAATAAGAGTAGCAATGTTGTAGGAAAGTAAGTATAGGCTTCAATAGTCCCTACCAATTATTGTTAAGGAAAGCTTTTCTGATTAGTAGCGAGTGTTGTTATTGTTGTTTGGAAAATGGACTCTTTCCTGACTATAGTCTTGGCTGTCTGTGCAGTTCAACAGAGAAGGTGTTTTACTCTTACGAAGTTTGGATTCAAGGCTTTCCAAGGATCTTCCTTCTGATCTTCAAAAGCTTAGATGCAAGGTATTTAGAATTCAAATTCTCTTCCTTTTATATTGTAAGGGGGAAATAAAAAGAAGAAACCAGCCAAAATCACCCTTTAGAAATTCGCTTGTATAACAAAACTGGTTGAAGATTGTGAATGAAAGTTAGTTGTCATCTTGTGTTTCAGGTTGCTTTCAATGCACTGAGGTTTGCTGGACCAGTTCAGGAACTTGGGGACAGGATTGCAGAGAGAATGAAGAGCAAGGGACCTTACCTTGCTCTTCATCTAAGAATGGAAAAGGATGTGTGGGTGAGGACTGGATGCCTCCCTGGTCTGAGTGAGGAACTCGACGAGATTGTTAACAATGAGAGGATAGAACGGCCGGAGCTATTGACTGCAAGATCAAACATGACTTACCATGAAAGGAAGATGGCTGGTCTGTGCCCTTTGAATGCTGTGGAGGTTACCAGGTGAATACAATAATACTTTTGGCTACTTGGTTGGTTTTCAAAATTTGAGTGTAATAGGATTTTCTGATAGATGTTTTGGTTCAATTTATAGGCTTCTGAAGGGTCTAGGAGCACCAAAGAATGCAAGAATTTATTGGGCTGGAGGACAACCTTTGGGTGGAAAAGAAGCATTGCTTCCATTGATCCAAGAGTTTCCTCATTTTTATAGCAAGGAAGATCTTGCCTTGCCAGGAGAACTACAACCCTTTGCAAATAAGGCATCCATAATGGCTGCCATAGATTACATAGTCTCTGAGAAGAGTGATGTTTTCATGCCATCTCATGGAGGAAATATGGGCCATGCAATTCAGGTATGCTTGTTTTGTTGTTAGTGATTCTTCTATTCACAAATGCCAAGTCATTTTCACTTGTTTCTTTGTTTTGAAAGATGGGAAATGGTGAAAACTATTTTTACCATTTCTTATACAAAGCTAGGAGAATTGGAAACAAAGTAAAACCAACTTGGTAGTTTTATACCTTTTTGGAAAACAGGAAACTAAAATATACAATAGAAATCAAAATACTCAAAATGCTGTTTCACTTTCAGGGTCAAAGGGCATTTGCTGGGCACAAGAAATATATAACTCCAAACAAGAGACACATGCTCCCTTATTTTCATAATTCTTCCCTCTCTGAAGAAGAGTTCAACAGAATCATCAAGGAGTTGCACCAGGACTCATTGGGGCAGCCTGAACTTAGGACTATCAAAGCTGGAAGGGATGTTACCAAGTATCCTGTTCCTGAGTGCATGTGCAATGACTCACATGCTAATTCTTGATTTGAAAATAGTACCAAAGTTTGTGGCCTGAAGGCTACTTGGCTACTTAACAAGGATGTGCAATTTTGATCCCTTTGGAACACTTCAAGTGCCTTTCATATCAGGGAAACCATTAGAGTTCTGAGCACACATTTTCTACTACACATCATTTCAAGCACTCCTCGCTACTGGGAGGTGTACCATTATTCCTTAAATACCTGTACCTATGTGGTAATGTACATTTCCATCGTCATTCAAATGATAGATTCAAAATAACACACAACAGAAGATCATTCTTTGATTTTTTACAGCAGATTGTATAGGATACATGTTCTCTTTAGCTGTGTAATTCTTATCACAATACGAAGACTTGTTGATATTTGTGTATATGTATATATATTATCATTAATTTTTGGATTCTTGTCATCTGATCATAAAAATCACCTTGTTCAACCCTTGCTACCATTTAATTCAGCACTGCGAAAGTGAGACAAGTTAAGAGCCAGAAGAAACAGAATATGTGATTTGATTGGTATTCAAATACCAGAAAAGAAGAAAATCTTTGTAAATATTCTTACAGTTTTCATAAAGCTTAAATCTGTTGCATTTTTTTTTTCTTTTCATTGGAATGTTAATAACATATTATTGTGGCCAGTTTAATTGTGCTTGTTAAAGTGTCTTTATGAAGTGACTAAACAACTTTTCCCTTCGCAAGCAACTTCTTTAAAGCAAAAAGCAGTTTTGTTTTAGCAAGCATTATGTACTGAAATTTTAGTTTCTTCACTATTATTCGGTTAAAAATTACCATGCACAGTAAGTTTGATAGATATTTATTATTTAATATCTGAAAAATTAAACTAAAAATGATTTTTTATTAGTTATTCACTGGTTTAATTAACTTAGGTCAATGAACCTCAAGACCTTGTTTAAGAAAACTGAAGTCCTTCAAATTATTGACATTGGAATTAAGTTTATTGTGTTTTATCAAGAAAAAGGGTTTTGTATGAACAAATTTGAAAGGAAACTATATTCTGAAATGTTATTTTCCAAAGTTTAAACTAAAGCAGGTGCAAGTCTGTAAATGAGCAAAAGAAGTTAGTTAGGTAGGACCACTGGATTGCCAGAACATAACATTATTGTAAGGTTGGCATTATTCTGGTTGAGGTTTGATGTTGGTTTCAGGGTATAGTGACTAATATGTCTCACATCTTATTTCAAAATCATCCAATTACATCACACATTCTAATCTTTCTACTCATATTCTTCTTCTGCCAATAATATTGCTTGGTCAAATTTAAGTTTTGGTCCCTCTTTTCTTTCACACTAATGTCCAAACAAAAACTTCATATACACTATACAACTAATAATGTTCATGATAAAGAATTTAAAAACCATATATAAAGTTATATCTAATTACTTAACAACATAAAAAATTACATTAACTGCGTTGTCAAGAAGAGTAATAGATATGTACTGTTGTAAAATATTTTACACTGTCAAGAAACTAGAAAATTATACCTGACATGACTTTTAATGTCGTCTTTATTATAATCAACAAATGCAATGAAGTTTATTATATTAGAAGTGAAATATAAAGAATCAAAAGTCTAAAAATATTTACTTTAAAAAGTCTTATTTAATATGTATTAAATAAAAAATTGAACATGACCTGGTATTTCTTTCAACACTTGATGTGTACACATGACTACCACTTTTGACGTGTAGATTCCTGAATCATGAAAGAGATCCTCCTTTCCCTAGAATGAACTTTACAGGAATTTAGCATGAAATTGACTGGATTTAAAATTATTTCAAAAAATCCATTTGATCCAATGCTTCTGGCTTGAGGGCACTTTGGAACAAAAACACATCATGTTACTGGTGGAGTAACATTGAGACACTATTTGTGAGCATGTTTCCATGAACCAGGGTAGGAGAATGGCTTCAAATGCTCTTGGCTGGCTATTAAACAAGTCAAACAACACCAGGACCTACTCTCATTTGGTGTTATCTTCTTGTCAATGTTATGCACCAGCATCAGCTGTACCTGAAAAGTTTGAAACCAATGAACCTGCCAAGTGTAATAATGGTACCTTCTAAAATTATTCTGACTGGCCCCCTTTTAGTTTTTGCTGCATGCTACTCTTCAACTTGAATATGAACACTATTCACTGCTTTGATTCTCTGCACAAAACCTGCATTCACCAATCAACATTTCCATGCAATGGTAGTTGAAGTTCTAGTAGAGTTTTGTATGATTTTACATAATTATTATATGTGGTTCATCTTTCAATATTTTGTATGGACTAGTGTGTCAGCAGATTCAAGATATATCATCTCTCAATAAAAGGGTATGTCCTCCACTCTAGTACTATTGCACAATGCCCTAGCAAAAAGCTCTAAGATTCCTTGATCACCACCAACTGGTCCCCATGAGACAAGGTATCAGTAATACAGTAACAAGGCTGTGTAGCCTTGTGCATGTCCTGCAGTGGAATTCAGCATCAAAGTAGTGTGTGACATGGTGTTATTGGGACCCCACATGGCCCAGAAATCCAGATTTTCCTTGAAAATTTATGGATTATTAAAAGGAAAACAGGTATGCATGCATTATTCAGGTGTGTGCACCCTTTAAGAAGCTAAAAATAATCTCAATTATGGGAAAATTCCTAGCAGGAAAGCAGCCAAAGGCCTAAAAATTTATGCAGTAGGGAGACAATAATTGAATTCAGCAATTGTTTTTGTCACTCCTGGTAATGCAATTACAGCGAATCAAACTCCTCTAAGCCACACATGCATGTTTGCATCACTCATCTTTTTTCTATTACAGGAAACAAAAGTTTGGTTAACTCAGAAAATTAGCTAGTTTACCCTGCAAAGATGGTAAGTGTCAGACAAGTACTGTAAATAGACCACACAAACATAATCAGTGTTTTGTTTCCATCTTGCTATTAATAAACATTGAAATGTTTTAATCAAAGTTTTGAATGTTCTCATTGAAAAACACAACTATTTGGTTCTATTAAAGACTCGGATTAAACTTTAACTTTTTTATTCTTAATTTTTAAATTACTTTTACTGGTCAAAGTTCTTGAATTTTTTATATATTGAATAACAGTGTTATGTGACACTAATAGTCCAAACTTATCACATCATCAATGTTGCAACTGGAAAATTAGCATTCTAAATTGTTTTTTAATAATCAAACTGATTATTGAAGGATTAAAAATACAATTTAAAAAAAAAACTTTTCTTTTAAACGAAGTAATTAATTTTATGGGAAGTTGCTTTAAATGACTTTTTTTATCTCATTAACATTTTTTTATTTTTTATTTCTCTCAATAGCACTCTTTATTTTTTATTTCCTTAATAGCACTCTTTATCTTTTAATACCTAAAATAATTTTTTTTTTTTGTTTTCTGTAATAGCATTCTTTATTTTTTTAATACCTAAAATAACATTTTTTTTGTTTTCTGTAATAGCACTCTTTTTTTCTATAATAGTTATTAAAAATTGTGATTATTAGTTTATTAAAATTAAGATACAAATAATTAAACTATTTTTTTTTAAAAAAAGAATACAAAAAAAATAAAATGAAATATTTTATAGGTTTTTTAAATAATTAATTATAATAGGAAAAAATGATAAATTATTTTATTTTATATTTTATAATAAATTTAAATTTGGCATAATAAATTATATTAAAATAAATTATAATAATTTTGTGATTGTATTTTTATATTAAAATTGATATTGGAAGAAAAAGTTATAATAAATTATAAAATTGTTACTTGAATTAAAATTTGAATTTTTAGTTTGTTAAAAAAATATCTAAATAATCAATGGAAAAAATCAAATAAAATTTTGATAAAGATAAAATTTCATTTTTGATAAAGATAAATTTTGATTTTTGATAAAGATAGACTTTGGTTTTTGATTGAGATAAAATTTGATATTTTATTAAAGATATCATTTGATTTTTTTATCAACATAAAATTTGATTTTTGATAAAGATGTGATTGATTTTTTGATAAAGATAAAATTTGAGTTTTGATAAAGATAAAATTTATGTTTCATTTTATATAAAAAAAAAGGTATTTCGTGTACCATTAACTAAACTATTTAGTGAATATATGATTGTCATTATTTTCCTCTTTATGTTTAATGTGTATTGCATCATTTCAATAATTAACAATTTTTAAGTAATAAACATAACATTTAAAAGCAATTCGCAAATAAATTAAATTTTATTTAAAAATTTTAAACCATTTAATTAATATTTATTTACAAGAATACTTCAACAATTTTATTTTATTTTTGCTCTTAGTTATTTAGATATATTTTTAACAAATAAAAAATACAAATTTTAATTCAAATAACAATTTTATAATTTATTATAATTTTATCTTCCAATATCAATTTTAATACAAAATTACAACCAATAAATTATTATAATAAAATACACTCACAAAATCATAAAAAAGACATAAAAAAATAAAAAATAAAAAGATAATAATCATAATTAATGTGCTGATTATACAAAAAAATTAAAAAAAAATAAAAGAGTTTTATTTTACCGTATAAAATATAAAGTGTTAGTGAAGTAAAAAAATCAACGAAGGAGTACTAAAGAGAAAACAAAAGAGTGTTATTTCAGACATTAAAGAATAAAAAGTATTATCGAGGAAAATATAAAATAAAGAGTGCTATTGAGAAAAATAAAAAATAAAAAGGTGTTAGTGGGGTAAAAAAAATATGCTTTATAGTTATCATTTGATTTCTAAACTTGCCTTTAATTTTTATTAAACTTTATGAGCATTTAAGAAATTAAAATATTTTAACATGAGGATGCCATTTTTTTCATAATAATACTTTTTTTTTAAAAAAAATCCAATGGATCATTCAAACATTATTTTTTCAAATAGACATATTTTGATGCCTAATATTGACATACATATTTGTCATCATTACTAGGTGAGAAATAATACCAACAAATATCGAATAAATCAATGAATATATTCGTAGATAATATGTGTGATAACTTACCAACAGATATCTTTATTGGTGTTCATATAATTTTCCTACTAGAAAATTTCAATTTTCACATTAACATCAATCAAACCACATAAACAATATATAATTGAATTAAGTCACAAATTTCTAATATATTAATTTCAAATATAAATATTAAATAAGTTTTTAAATCTGAATACATAGAAAAATCTATCCAATAAGTTTAAAACTTAAATGTACATATTTTGTTTGCAAGTCGATATATTAATCCTAATAGTCTGCATAATAAGGAGAAATTGGTTGTTGAGGATTTTGTTTCTGATGATTTTGCTCTTGATCATTTTTTTTATCAATGGTGCCCTTGTGGGGGCTCTTGTTATGGTGGTGGATGTTGTTGTGTTGACTTGATTGTTGTTTTTGTACAAGAGTTTGGGCTTCAAGAGGAATAAATTTTATAGTGAGTGATTGAAAGGCTTCAAACTTACGATTCAATTCCTCATTTGCCTCAAAACTTTGTGAAGGGAGTTGTCCAAGGAGGTGGATGTCCTCAGAATTGCAAGTGGAGGTGGATGATTGGTGCTTCAGGCTATCATTTCCAATTGAGTAATTTGCAGCAATTTGACCAGCACCATACAATCTTTCCTTACTTTTTCCTCCAACCACATAAACCTAACATTGAGTCCTGATGATCTCGTCTTGTGTTAGATCAAGAGCATTAACCACTTCTGAGTCATCAGGACATGATCCAACCTCATATCTAGCCTGTGAAAGTCTAGTCTCAAGTTCTTCTTATTACCAAAAGATCGAATAATTATTAAACCAATATATACAATTTAAAATGTTGAGAGTGAAGGAGCTTTACAAGTGTCTTCTTATATCTTTCATCTATATATTGACCAGTATCCTTTCGGATGTGTGTTTGGTGAAATACCTCATTAACAAACACAAACCATCTAAGTTCTTGTGTCTATAATACATTTTGCAATTATAATTATTTTCATATAAAAGATTTTAAAGTTAGATAAATAAGTTAGATAGAGATATATACCATATGAATGAGATGCTCATGTGTGGTGATGAAGCCACTTGTGTGCAAGCTTCCACCTATTTTACATACCCTATTTTTTGAGCTATAATACATTTGTTACGATAAATTGGAGAATTCCAATGTGCTAACAACTCGTCCCACACATTTTCTCTATTCTATTCTGGCTTTTGTCCTGCAATTCTAACGTCTCTAAACATCTTACATAGGCTATGAGATACTTTAATGTTAAAATTTTTCTTAATTTGATTTTCATGCTATAGTCTCCATTGAACCTTTGACTGTAACAATTGACAAATCAAATGTTGAGATATCTAATATACGATTCGTAAATCTGCAATACAACTTAAGAGGTCTACTTTAAATAAAACCTAAGTAGTCACCTAATCTTTTGAGTTAAACTTAGAGGTTTGAACCTGTCATATACCATGCATCTATTTCGATCAGCTCATATTTTAAACCTCGGATACAGTCTGTCCTGATCAGTTCCTATTTCAAACCTCAGGTGTAATTCCCATATGCACATGATTAATCCATATGTCCTATTCCGATCAGCTCATATTTCAAACCTCAGACATGGCCATATAAACCTCCTTCGACTCTTCACTAACTGGTAATCTTCATATATGTGAATCCAATGTACCAGTAGAGTCAGGATACCTCTTTAGATAGATCAAGTCCCCAAACAATGCACATCCTAATAATCTCAACACGGGTATCTCCTTTCTTGAAGATACTATGTCTCAATCACACACCATATTGAAAAGCTTTAATTTATAGTTTAATTTCATGTGTTTTTAAGTTGATTTAGTTATTAATTTTGGTTGAATTTAAAGTTATTATCCTTTTTATGATTCAGTTTACTATTTATTAAGTTTTTGTGGTGTAAGAGCAAATTCTGTTGAGATTAGGTAAAATCTAGAACGAAGAGCAAAAAGAAAGCTGGATCAGAAGAAAAATATAGAGAAAGATCATAGGTGACTTCTGGCTTGAGCAAGGGATACAGCTTGGGCTAAAACTCACTTAAAGAATATTCAAGTGTAGCCCTAACTTGAAGCGTGAAAGCTGTAGTGGAGAATCTAAATTGAATGTTACGAAATAACGGCTGCAGGTTGACCTAAAGAGGAGAAAGAAGCTATAAAAGGTCAAAACTATGTCAAAGCAAAGCATCGCTCACTTGACGGTTGCCGCTTCAAAGGAGATCATTGTTCTTTTCTTTTCTAGTGTATTTTATATGGCTACCATGAGTAGCTAAGTTCCTTATTCTTAGGATTGAATGTAATTTCTCAACTTTGAATTCACTCTTGACATTACGTGATATCATCAATATCAATTGCTATTGTTTTACGTTTTAAACATTCATTGATTTATATTAGAATTCTCATTGTGACTGGAAAACACTTTTTGAATTTAGAACCAAACGTATTACTCATTTCATGTATAAGTTCAGGAATGAATTATAGTGCAATGACTGTTTATAGGAATTGTGCTTAAGGCTGATTAATATATTCAAGTAACTAGCAACAGAGCTTGGTATATTAATTTATGAATTTCAATACTAGAGGGATCAGGTTGAATGATTTTTATTTGCACAGAATGGTAATTGAAAGAGATGACGCTAACGATAATTGATCAAGAGTGTATAAGAAGGAGATTTAGGCAATTCAATCCCAAGATCTTTATTAATCTAAATTTCATCAATTTAATTGTTAATTACATTGTTTTAAAGTCTTAATATTCACTCAAATTCAATATATTCTAATTACATATGTTCTGATCCATAATACTTTGATTCAATTTCAATTCTCAGTTACAAATTCCGTTCCTTGTGGATACGATACTCTTACTTATTTTTTTTTCTATATTACTTAAGTACTCATTACACTTGCTGAATAAGGGAGTAATATTTTCCTGAAGATACCATGTCTCGATTACACACCATATCATTCACAAACATTAATACTACATCATTCAATTTAATTCAAATTCATCCAATTCATATTTAATAAAATAAATAATTACAACATCCATTAAAAACATTTAAACTAGCTTTCCTTACCCGAATTCAGAAATATATCTCACACATCATGCATATCATTCACTATTTCAAAATAAATTAACATTTATAAAAGACATATAACTAGTTACCCATACCTGTACAAAATAAAGATATTTAAAGGAGTTCCAAAAAACTAAAATCATAGACAACCTAACTCTATTCAAGAATCAGATCGAACACTCTTGTTTTACTCAATGTGAAGAATATAGGGATGACATTTGATCATCAGTTTCATAAGAAAGAAATGTGAAATTTTAGAGAGAAGACAAAGAAAAGGGAAAGAATAACTTTTTTTTTAGAGAGAGTTGGTATTTTTTATAAGAATATAACATAATATCTTCTTAGAGATAGTTGGTGGTTGTTATTATAAAAATAAAAACTAAATAACTAATTTTTATTTAAACAAATATTAAAAAAGTATCTAGGTGTTATCTTATTTATCTCTAAAGCTAAATTCTAGGTTATTTTTTATTTTGGAGCTATTTTCGAGGATGTTACATTCTCCCCAATAACAAAAATTTTCGTCCTCAAAAATTGACATACTAATAAAGAAATAAAGATAAGTTTCTGTAATAATTTTCCTCCATCTCCGAAGTTAAACTACTAAACTTGGCATATCACACAATAAATCTTATAATATAACAAACAACAACTAAAAAAAAATCGTAAAAGTTGTGTCTATCGATTACATCAAATACCTAACATAAAGAAATAGTCATTACACTACAACTTATATCTAACATAAACTTTCACATGCAAATACAATTAATCAATAAAAACATAATTTTTAAAAATACTTTAAACATGAAACATTAAGATAGAAATATATCTTAATTTAGTCATGAGTGTGCACCCTCACCACTTTGTCAAGATTTTTTTATTTCTTAATTTCATTCTCATTCATCATAATCAACTTAACCCAAATACAATCAAAATTTCAAAGATCATGATTAAACATCCAACTAGCAACATTTTTCCTATTTTTTTAAAAATAAATTTTAAAAATCTACACGCAAAAGAAATGCAACAAATCCACTACCCACAGGTCATCCTAAGGAAGAACTGCTCTGGTACCAAATGTAACAACCCATATTTTCCATATAATAGGAACTTTACGGCATAGGAATTTTATAATAAACCTAAATATAAATATTCATATATTCATCATATATTTCAAAATATACTTCTCCACATAAAATTTATTAAAAATATCTTTGTACAATCACAAAATAAAATAAAATAAAATAAAACTTCTCCATCAGCTTATTAAGGAGTCACACCACCTGTCAAATCCTCTGCTCATGTGTAATATACGATCATTGCAGATTTAAAAACAAAACAAACCACATAAAAATAAAGGTAAGTTAGAGAGTTTTTTTAATTTTTTTTCATAAATTAATTTTCTATCTCAACCAAACAACAACAAATCAAACTTTCATAATTCATCTCACATACAAAGACACTAGATTCTCTACTTCCAGAAGACTCATGCGTTGAGTTAAACTTAGAGGTTTGCACCTGTCATATACCATCCATTTGTTTCGATCAGCTTATATTTCAAACTTTGGATACAATATGTCCTGATCAATTCCTATTCCAAACCTCGAGTATAGTTCTCATATGCACAGGGTTAATCCATATGTCCTATTCTGATAAACTCATATTTCAACCTCAAACATGACCATATGAACTTTCTTCGACTCTTCACTAACTGATAATCTTCATCTATGTGAATCCAATATACCAGTAGAGTCAGGATACCTCCTTAGATAGATCAAATCCCCAAACAATACACATCATAATAATCTCAACACGAGTATCTCCTTTCCTGAAGATACTATGTCTCGATCACACACCATTTCATTCAAAAACATTGATACCACATCATAATATACATAAACAGTCATTCAATTTAATTCAAATTCATCCAATTTATATTTAATAAAATAAATAATTACAACATCTATTAAAAACATTTAAACTAGTTTCCTTTACCCGAATTGACAAATATATCTCACACATCATGCATATCATTCACTATTTCAAAATAAAGTAACACTTATAAAAGACATACAACTAGCTTCTCATACCCATAAAGAATAAAGATATTCGAAGGAGTTCTAGAAACCTAAAACACGGGCAACCTAACCCTGTTTCAAGAATCTGATTGAACACTCTTGTTTCACTCAACGTTAAGAATCTAGGGATAACCTCTAATCACCAATTTAATAAGGAAGGAATGTGAAATTTTAGAGATAAGGCAAAGAAAAGAGAAAGAACAACTTTTTGAGAGAGAGAGTTGGTAGTGTTTATAAGAATAAAATAGAATCTCGTTAGAGATAGTTGGTAGTTCTTATTATAAAAATAAAAACTAAATGACTAATGTTTATTTAAACAACTTTTTTGTTAAAAAGATATTCAGGTGTTATCTTATTTATCATTAAAGCTAAATTCTAGATTAGTTTTTATTCTGAAGCTATTTTCTAAGATATTACATATTTTATAATTTGAAACTTGTATATATGTATATGTTTGTATCTATTACTATATTATGTATTTGGTCATAAGTTAATGCATCACATTGTATAAATTTATCATAATATCTTTCTAAATTTAATTTTTTTTTTTATAAACAATTTGGATAATTCAACTATAAATCTCTCTTTCTAAAATCCTGCAAATTCGTCTTTTCTTAGAGTTACTTTTGATTTTATCCTTATACTATCTATAGTATGACATTGTTAGACAATATAAATTTACTAATTGACAATTTTTCTTTAAATATATTTGGATCTCTTATAAAATTTTTAATTATTGAATAAATTAATGTTAAGAAAACGCATTTTATCTTGTTTCAGTTTTGACACTATCAAATATTATTATTTTATCTTGTTTTATGTATTTATTATCACACCATTTTGTGAGACCTTTTGATATAAATTACTTTTGATATAAATTATAGACATAGTCAGAACCAGCCATATAAATAACCAAACTTAAGAAAAGATTAAGTAAATTCATTAAACAATCTGATAGACTACAAGATCCAACCCAGCATATACAGAACCACGCTTATTAAGTAATATTGAAAAAGATTAGTTAAATTCATTAGACAAACTGATAGACAAGATCCAATGAGATACGTTTAGACTTTAGTTTGATTTAAAAGTAATATTAGATATTTAGAATAAAAATTAAAAAAAAATAAATTATTTTGTTGCTTGAGTTATAACTATTAGCTTTTTCAGTTTATATCTTAAAACTAAATCTTTAACATAATAAGAACTTTGTTATCTTAGTTCTTTCAAAGATTTCACACTGAAAGGTGTTTTAAGATACATCTTAGTCATGTGTTATGTGTTGTATAGTACAATAATTGTGTTATGCCTTTAAATTGCCTCCATTGTAGATGTATGTTATGTGTTGATTTTTTTTATTATTTTATTTCTAGTTATAAAAACTAAAAGTACATTTCGATATAAGATATAGTAATTTTAACAAATTTTAGTTACTAGAAATTACTTTAACTTTATCAAAGACTTTTACCGAATAATTTCTAAAAGATAAAAACTGAAAAAATTAATGGTCACTAAAAAATGATTAAGTTTTTTACAAGTTAAATAAAATTTTGTAAAATTATATGAAAAAAATTCTACAAATAATTTTTTTTTTCAGTTGTGCTATAAACTTTTATACAAACTACTAAATAATTACCTCTATTACTTATAATAATTTACAAGGTCATCCTTTAGAATAACCTACACCCACACATGTATTTTGAAACAGAAGATCCTATTTCTGTTAATTTTTTTAATCGTAAATCACTTGAAATCATCATTAAGAATCAATAGTTTCCTTCTACAGCAAATTGTAATTTAATCCTACATTGTACGGATAATTTAAAAAAAAAGAATAATTATGCCTAAACGATATAATTAATAGGAAGAACTGTTGTCAATATTTTTTATAAAAAAGTAGCAAAACAAAATAAATAAAAAAACTACTACGAACGAGTTTTGTATATTTTTAACCTAAACAAACTATATAAAATGTCACGACAGAGTACAATATATTCAAATTAAACTAATTTAGAATTAGTCCTATAATTCACACGCACTTATGTTATTTCTCAAAAATATTTCAAGATTCGAATCTTAACGATATTATTTTAAATATAAAATAATTATAATAGTAGATTTACAAATTAAGGTAAAAATAAATTTAAGAGGTATAATTGATCGATTATTATTTTTCTTTGGGACAAAAAATAAAGCATATTCTTCTTTTGTTATGCTCATGATAAGTCCTTAAAAGTTTAATCTAGAAATATTCAATGAATAATTACAAGGTTGTTGAAGAAGTGGAAAACAAAAACTCAAAAGAAAACCCTATCATGTTTATATTCTTCTGGTTACAAGAATACCATCAGGTATATGATGTTAATTTCAGCAAACCAAAACTGAATTTCTTAAGTTCACATGATGAAGTCAGTATCTTTAACATCAAGAGACAAGAACAATGAATGGAAAACAGAATCAATGGCTCTGAATAACAGCAACATTGATATGGAGACACTCATCTCCACATTTTCTTCTTGAAAGAAAGATTCCAAATAGCTTATTCTTGTAACACAAATTTCCTCCAATCACCAAGCCATAACTAAGTGTTTCTTTATAAAAATGAGAGTGAATCTGTGTATTACTTTGTTTTATTCCCAATCTTGAACATGAAAAATCAAAATTGGTTCTGAAACAGTTCCTGCCAAAGCCAACCACTCCAATTGGTACCCCAAGACTGGGGCAGAAGTTCTGCATTTCCATAAACATCAGATAGCTTTGTTTACCTTTCCCAGCCATCACCCCTTGTTCTGTGCAAGCTCATGCTAAATCAACCCTCACCAAGGTAACCCTTCATTTCCACCAAGCTTCACATCACAATAATATTTCTCTACAACATCATCATCCATCATGCCTGCATTAAACATGATTCTTCTTTTGTAGGAGTTGGCCAAAATGGGGATAGTTCAACAACTTTTCCTATTATAATCAGCGTTGGTGACACCAGTTCAGCAGATGTAATTTTCTCAGAAAGGTCTTTTAGTTCAGCAAACACCTGCATGATTCTGAATCATCAGTTTCATGTCAACAATCATTCACAAATACAAAGTAATCTGTCTCACAGCTCACTGCTACCACTAAAAAAATTTGTTAAGTCTTGACTGCATGAAAGGAACTGGTTCAGATTGAGCACACAAAGAACATACTGTTATTGAAGAACAGAAAGAATGCACTATTTCTCCCTAGCCACAATACTAACTCCAATTGACTAGTCACTCCCCAACCCCTCTTCCTATTTATACACAACATGTGTTATTTCTTTAATTATTCCAGCTCTCAATTAACTCTAATTACTCTACTAATTAACGTAACTGACTTAGGGGTTGCCTATATCATACACTTCCTTCCCACACTACATATTCAATCTAAGATGACCATATTCTACCACAATTAATTTGTTAAGATTAAGAAAGGCATGTATGTCATTTTCTTGGATAATCTTTTTCCTTAGGAACATGTATGTCATTTTCAAAATGAGAAAGACACCATCAAATCTTGTACTTATGGGTCCCTGCATGAGATATGGTGGGTCCCATTTTTTTTGTCAAAAAATTAATCACTTTCATGTCAAGCATCATAACAGTTTTTTTCATAAGAAAAAGTGCTACTTTACTGGTATGTTATAACAAAAATGATCATTTCATAATAAACCCAAATCCTGTTGCTGAAGTAAATGTGATCACAGGAAAGAGACTACTAATAATCATAAACACAATCTATTTGATAAAAAGAGAAGAACTATGTTGAAAGGAAGATAAGATTGTGCTTACTGTGCGCTGCTGAAGTGTTGTCCCTCGCTCAATGGCTGCAGCTGGGGTCTGAGGGGACAGACCATGAAGCATTAACTTCTGTGCAAGTGAAGGGAAGGTCGACAAGCCCATATAAACCACCAAGGTAGAATCAGAATCAGCAGCATTTTCCGATACAAAGAGAGGATCAGATCCTCCTTTCCTTGAATGCCCTGTGAGAAATCTCACACTATTTGCAATGCCTCGGTGAGTTAATGGTATTCCCAACTCTGCCGCTATTCCAGATGCAGCAGTTATACCTGCAACAAATGAGAAATAAGTAATTACAATAATCACCATTGTTCCGCCTTTTCTTATAGAAATTACTACATAGTTCATAAATCCACTGACTTGCTACTAATGGCTCAGGAAGATATGATTATGCAGACTGAAAATCCAGATAAGAAAACTGTTTGATAAAGTGTAAGATATGCATATGCCTGGGACTGATTGATCGAGAGTTACTTGTTTCAAGTGCTAAAACTAACCACATTCTGATTCTATAAGTGAAAAACCTTTATATATACTCTCACACACAATAATGGAGCACTCGTGACAATTGAATCATTACATTCATGAGTCATACCTGGAATAACTTTGACTTGGATACCTTGCTGTTGCAAAAAGTCCATTTCCTCCCCACCCCTCCCAAAAACCTACAAGTACTCAACAACAATCATTATAAGACATCTACATCTGTTCATCAAACAGACTGTGACAAACAAAAACACTAACTTGCTTCACTAATACAATCCATTAAAACAATCCCAAACAATAACTTACCAATGGATCACCCCCTTTAAGTCTCACAACAGTTGCCCCAGCTTCTGCAAAACTCAAAAGAAGTTCATGTATTTCCTCCTGCCACCAATCAACCATAAAAAGATCCATTTTATCAACATTTAAGACTCGAAATATCTCTACAGCTTCAAAACAAAAATCACACCTCCAAAGGATATTGAGAAGTTGACACAAACACAACTTTTTGACTCCAGCATTAACCCATCATAAATTCCAAGAAAACCCCACAATCCAAAATTACAGCGAGAAAAACCACAATTATCGTAATTTTCCACCGTATCAACGACTACGACGACAGTGTGACAAGATCACGACCACAATAACCAAGTTTATCAGTAATTTTGGCCTCAACTTCATGGTTTTTGAGTATTTGTGACCGCATTGCAGCCACAACAACCAGATTCATCCATAATTTCTGCAACATCAAGAATGACAAAACCACGACCAAAATTGCGGCTGCAACAACCACATTTATCCACAATTCCCCACAACATAAAGAATCGCAACAAAACCAAATTTGGAAACTTCGCAACAACCCAATTACAAAAAGAAAAAAAAAAGACAATATCTTTACCTGTGTTCTACTATGGTATCCAGCAGTTTTTCCCACATAGAGAAGCTTGGCCTGAGGGGCAACCAAATCCAGCACATCATTGGACACCAACCTGTCATACAGCAACAAATCAGCACTCTTGATCACTCTCACAGCCTTGAGAGTGAGAAGCTCAGGGTCCCCAGGCCCGGTTCCCACCAAGAACACATCCCCTGGCACACACTCCCCTCCACTGCACCTCCCCTCACTCTCCCTCTTCTCCCTCAGCACCTCCAGCAGCTTCTTCAGCTCCGGCAGCTGCAGGGCTATGTCTTCCTCCCTCACAGATCCCGAGTCGCAGGGGGGAGGAAACGACATCGTTTGTCTATCCTCGTACACCCATTGGTCCCTCTGGTACCTCTCCCGGGAGTGCTTCTCCGTGAAGGGGGAGGCGGAGAAGGAGACCAGGTGGCGGCGGGGATGAGAATAATGGGGGTTTCTGGTAAAGGGTGAGTTGAGAGAGGAAAAAGGTGCGAGCTTGTGAAGAAGAGCCATGTGGGTGGTGTGAGCAAAACGACAGTGACCTTAAAGGCTTCGAATTTGTTCTATATTTATTAAGAGTGGCAGTAAGAGTTTGTGTTTGAATTGGAGAGTGGCAAGTGGAATGGACTTTGGGGAGATTGAGGAGACAGTCTCTGTTGTTTGCCTTTGGGCGTGTGGGAGGGACATGCCTCTGGGCCTATGTGCTTTCCCTTTTCTGTTTCATGGTCAAAAATAGATAACAGAATTTGGAGATCCAGGTATGTGGATTTGTTAATTAATTACAGCTATTAAATAATAATTTCTCCAAATATGAGGAATATTTAATTACATTTATTTCAATTATAAGAAATTAAAACTGTTTTTTTATTAAAACTTAATACTAAGAATAAAAGAAGGTTATTAGAAATCAAATTTTCACTGATTAAAATATCTTTTAAAATAATCTCTTTAAATAAGATAAATTTATTAAAATTTAATTATAATGAGACCACTAAAGAATTAATTTAGTTCTAAAAACTGTATATTGTATCTCATTATTATATTTAATTTTTTTAATTTAAATAAATTCATGAACATTTTACAATTTCATTTAAGATTCTAAATTTAATCATTTCTTTTCATCTTGGCCCTTAGTTGAAGGAATAATAATCACAACCTATATTTAGGAATCAAAATAAAGAAAATAAAATTAAATAAAATTCTAAAATTTTAGAAACGTATTAAGTTATCTTAATTTCAAGGTTAATATAACAGTAAAATACAACTTTAATAATTATATTGACCGATTATTTATTTATTTTTACTTTTTGGATATAAATAATTTTAAAATTACAATGCAAAAGTAAATACAAAATTAATTAAAATTATATATATATATATATATATATATATATTAAAAGTTATATTTAAAAATTTATTTTAAAATGGACTACTAGAATTATAATTTGTGTGAAAAAAATAAAGTGGCGAAAACATTTCTACCACTTTGTATATGCAGAATTTACACAATTAGCTCCATGTTTTGTTTTAGCCCCTCACCTTCATTGAAGAAAAACATGTTTAGGTTTAATGTTTATGTTTTCTACGACTTTCTTACATGAGAAGACCATCTTTAATATTTATGGCCGTATCTAACCCCATTACAGGATTTCATTGTGGGAATTAACCACTTTAATAATGGATGGAATATATAATGAATAATAAAACAAATACAACACATTATGTTAAGATAAACATTTGAATTAAAAAAAAAATTACATGTGTCTTAAATATCAAATACTACACCATTTATGACTTTAGGTAAGTTAGATCGTAATAAATTGTAAAAAGTTAGGATTCCTGAACCATCAATATTTAAGCTACAATTTTATAGTGTAACATTTAAGAAAAGAATAGAACACAAAAAAAAAATGTGACAAAAAAAATAAAAGTCTAAACTTATAGAATATAAGTTATAAAATATAGATATTTTAAACCACGACTTTTTAAGTTTTTAAGTTAGTGATAAACAAATAGTTGTAACCTAAAGATGAAAAAGGTTACACTAATATAAATACAAATCATCTTTCTTGAATCAGGAATGTTTAAGCCAAAATTTTTAAGTATGACCTTTAGAAAAAATAAATCACATTAAAATGTAGCCTAAAATAATAAAAATGTGATTTAAACTCATAGAGTTTGAGTCATAAAATGTGGATAGTTTAAATTATGATTGTTTAATGTAGCTTATAATTATGAATAACCAACAAACAAAGAGTGAGACAAAAAATTATCTTAATTTTATAATTAAAATATTTATAACATAAGTATATTATTATTATTTATAATATTGTTATTATTAATATCACTATTAGTATTATTCTTAATATTAGTATTATTAACCTTATTATTAATAATATTATTACTATTAATAATAATAATAATAATAATAGTCCTAATAGAAATAATAATAATAATTATAATACAAATACAAAGTTTTTTTTGTAATGGTTATATGTTCAAAACTTGTGTTTAATTTCCTCTTAAAATATATTAAAATATATTGTGTTAATAATAATGATAACAATAATGAAATTAAAAATAATAGTAATAAATTATTAATAACAATAATATATGGATTTTTGTTATAGGTAAATATAATTTTTTTTGTAGTGATAAAAAGTCATGATTTAAAGAAAAAGCAACATGAAAAGAAGTGTGACGTAAAACATTGACAGAAAACCATAGCTATTGTATCAGTCTAAGACAATAATTTTGAAAAAAAAAATTCATAACCATAGATAGAGTAAAGTTCAGGACAACATACTCTATGACTTGAAGATTGTAACTAAATTATGGCCTAAAGTTTAACCTACAGTTTTTTTTTCTTTTTTTTTTACTTTAGGCCACACTTTTTGGTTGTTGTCTAAAGTAAAAAATGTTGTAGTGAAAAAGGTTTCTAAAATAGAAAAAATGATTTTGAAAATTTTAAAATATCACAAAAATGTGATGCATGAGCATGTGTATATGCCAAAATTAGGGTATCTTAGAAGTCTCACATGGAAAAGTTGGGAAAGTTTCCATCCCCTACTATTATACATATGTACTCATGTAACCCTTTTGAAACAAGTTGAAAGTAAGGTGGTTTTTAATATAAGTTTTGTGCTTATTTCCTCTAAGCTCTCGGAAAGTAAGAGATTTAGTTAACATTTGTGGACTAACTAACTAAGTTGGGTTATTTTTGGTTAATATCCTTGGCTTAGCCAACCAAGGTGGGTTTCTTGGCTATTTTCACCATAGTGGGGTTATTAACCTTGTCACGATTGGTGATCAAACGACATCCCGACATCAGTTTGTCATCAAAGCAAGGTAATCTTGGTTATTCTCACCATAATGGGGTTAGTAAACTTGTCACGATTGATAACCAAACGACGTCTCAATGTCAGTCAGATTGGTGTTAGAGCTTGGTCATCTTGGTTATTCTCACCATAGTGGGGTTAATAACCTCACCACGATTGATGACGAGCAAAGGTTATCTTGCCTTCTTATGAGTGGTCTTGCTATGGGTTCAGGTTATCATTAGTACGGTCATCTGTTGTGATGTTCTTGGTAATATCATTGCTTTCCTCCTTATTTTAGAAATATCTTATTGTGATAGTTGCATTTGGTGCATAAAAAACATCGAGTTTTTTCCAACCCGGGAGGGGGGTGGGGGAATGGTGCAGGAGCATGTGTATATGCCAAAATTAAGTATCTTAGAAGTCTCACATGAAAAATTTAGGAAAGCTTCTGCATCCCCTACTATTATAAATATGTACTCATGCAACTCTTTTGAAACAAGTTCAATGAAAGGTTATTTTTAATATAAGCTTTTTGGGTATTTCCTCTAAGCTCTCTTGGAGAGTAAGAGATTTAGTTAACATCGTTGGCCTAACCAACCAATGTGGGCTATTTTTGGTTAATATCATTGGCTTAGCCAACCAAGGTGGATTTCTTGATTATTCTCACCATAATGAAGTTATTAACCTCGTTATGATTGATGACTAAACGACATCCCGACGCGAAAATGTTAAACATTCCATAGTCCATTTATCTATTATTAATCACAATAAGAATCTAATACATGAATTATAGTGATATGTCCTCTAAAAATAATATTATCTCTATTTGTCACAAATATATCATGTCTTTTATCATAAACTCTTAACTCTAATAGATAAATCATGTGTTTATTCTAGGTCAAATTGAATGAGATTTATCAAAATAAACAAGTATGTACAAAGAATAAATGAGAAAGTATTAAAGGTGTTTTAAAATAAAAGCAATTATAATTACTTAATTACTCCCAAATCATAGAACCAAGTTTCATTCTTGTTACACATCCTTAAAATTCTTTGATGGCATGCCTTTAATCAAAAGATCAAAATCATATAGTACTTATGTGCTTAGTGAGCACTTTGTTTTCCTTGACACATTTTCTCATGGCTAGATACTTAAGATTGATTTTACTTCAATTTTCCTTCTTATTATTACCCTAAACCTATAAATACCAAAATAGAGTTATCATAATATAAATTAAATTGCTTAGAAATTGAGTTCCCAACTCTAAGATTAGGGTACGTAAACTCTTCAATCATACACCTTATAATGTAAACCTAAAACAAGAAATGAACTTAATCTTTATTGTTGAAGCAACAATTAATGTTTATTTTTTATTGTTCTAGGGTAAAATTGTGCAAGCTAATATTAAATTATACAAGCTAATATTAAATTATAACCATATGTAAATTTCTTAGTATCCTTTGTACTTTGAAGATATCTCATTATCTTCTTTACAGTTTTTCAGTGGTCAACATCTAGATTACGTGTCATAAAACTCTAATTGCAAATGTGATGTTAAGTTTACTGCAACCCTAATCATACATTAGACTTTCAGCAATTAAAGCATACGACATGTTTTTCAAATGTTATCCATTCAAATGTGGTTAATGTCATTTTTTGAGTAATAGATCCATTCAAACCTATCACCCTTCACAATGAGAGTTACACTCAATAAATAGTCTTTTGTGTTAATCTTTTTACAAATTTATTGATATAGGTCTTTTGAGACAAATTCAAAATACTTTGAGATCTTTCTGTATAGATCTTAAAGCCTATGATATAAAATGTTTCATTCATATCCTTCATATCAAAGTTCTTAGAAAGAAAAAAATTTCACCTCACATACCTTTATCATTCCTCACAAACAAAATATTATTGGCATATAAAACAAAAGAAAAATACTCCCATTAACTTTCTGGTATATACATTGGTCCGTTTTTTTTTTTAAACGGAATGAGAATATATGATAGAAACATCATCGAAGTAGTGAAAGAGAATGTAAAAAAACTTTAAACTTTTCACCAAGTCTCAAAAAAGTACTTAGAACTTTTAACTTTTCTTCCAATAAATGATCTTTGGTGAAAAGTCTAAGATAATATTATCATTCTTTTATATATATATATATATATATATATATATATATATATATATATATATATATATATATATATATATATATAAGTTTAATTTCAAAGTAAATATACGAGGGCACAATGGATCTTATTTATAAATGTACAAGCTCTTCGCAGTTTATAATTTATGAAATATAGGATTAAAATCAAAGCAAAACAGGGACCATTTTCACCTAAAATGGTCATGTTTTCCATGATATAGGACTCCAAGCGTGTTTCCTTTTTGCAACTTTGTCTAGGATTTGGATATGCAAGTGAACCCCAATTACGTCTTGACCCAGTTAATAAAATATATTTTAATTTTTGAAATATAATTAATATTTTATAAAATGAGTTTATTTGTATTTTATGAATCACTAATTTCAATTTAGACCATAATCTTTTTGTCAGACCTAGAAGTTTCAAATTTAACAAATTTAAATGTGAATTAAGACACCAGTCCCCACCCATCTTCATCACCCAACCTTGATATTAGCATGGTTGAAACATGAAAACTAAATAAAATTATTGGTATTTGTTATTTCTTTTAATAACGTTCTATTATTAAATGTGAGTATATAAATAAAAAATAACTTTTATTTTATAAGTTAGATTTGTATGATTGATTTAAATTAAAACATTTTCAATTTAAAGACTTAACAAGGATTTTATTTTTAAAATATAAGTTATAGACGGACTCTTAAATCCTTATGAATAGTCTTAAGAGTAAAAATAGTTATGTTTCAATATCAATAATCATATGTTTAGAACAGCAACACACATGTTAGAGTTGCAAACATTTAAGTCTGACATTATAAGATTTTATAAAAGCTACGAGCAAAACTTATATAAGGAGCTTAAAACAGTAACATGAAATAGGATCCATTTAAAAAGCCTACAAAATTTGTTAAAGTCTTTTTATTGTATGTATTCTAAGATAATTCAAAATCTATTATTATTATTATTATTATTATTATTATTATTATTATTATTATTAAGTTTTATCGGATATTTGATAATCGAATTGTTATGGGACCACTTCCAAATGTCATAATTCTACGGGAAGAGAGAAAGGTGAAGACAAACTTGGTTTTCCCTTCAATAAGTGCAGAGGATATTATGAATCTTGTTAGAGATTTTGAAGATTTATGGCAAAAGCATGTGAGGTTCAAAATTCCTTGTCTTGATAGTTACAATTTCCATTTTATAGAGAAGTGTTAGTTTGGCCAATTCTTAAAGGTTACGTTAAAGAGTTTTTAACAATTTTGATTAAAAAGGGAGAAATGTATTCCTTGTAGCTTGATTCAAAAAGTGGAAAATCATGTTAAATTAGAAGACTGACTTTAGACCAATACCACTAATTGGGTGCTTGCATAAGATTTTGTCTTGTAGATTATTATAATTTTCTGATTTTACATTTAATTAAGAAAAAAAGGTCACAGAGATTAAGAAAAATTAAATTATTTTTCTTGTACTTTTACTCGTTGTAAGTGAAAGTAACACTTGCAGGAATATATATATATATATATATATATATATATATATTAGGTTTTTAAATGGTCAGAATCAGACTTTTAAAAAAATATAACTAGTAAATAGATCAAACTGAGACTGAACAATGATATAATTTGAGATTAAATTAAAATTTCCTCGAAAATTCCTACTTATAAAGAAGCAATAGTTGCATATTAAAATTATAAATTAGTTAAATATTCTTACACTGCGTCACCTGTGACATTTATTACTTAATTTTTTACCTATCCTCAAATGTTTTGAGTAGAGAAGAATTTATGTAAAATATATAATTTTCTTTTGCTTGCAATTTCTCGGAAAGAGTCCAATAAACATTTCATTTTAATAATAATTCTGGATATATTAACAGTACAATAAGATCCACATTTTTATCAATTTCTTATTTACGTAGACTCGCAATTAGTTAAATATATTTGTTTTGACAAATATCATCTCATTGATAAATGGGAAGCAGAGCAAAGGTTGACTTTCGTTATCTCAGTCCAACTGGTTATGTGAACTTGTTTTTTCTAAATTAATTATTAAAATAAAATTACATATAATTAGAAATCAATAGACTTAAAATAATGTAAAAAATTAAAAAAAAAAAAGACTCAAATTATAAATAACTAAAATTAAGAAACTAAGATTGTGAAGAAATAATTGGAATCAAAGTTGCATATTATCTATGAGATAATGACCAAAATTACAATGATGAAGGGTATGTTTTTGATAGAGAAGTTGTTAGGGATAGTTGAATTGAAGCATATGTGAGGGGCTACAAGAATGAATGGGGAGAGTTGACTGGAAAATGAGAAACAACAATGGAAGCTGAAGATGGCTGAGGATCTTCTTTAGGTTTGAGAGATAAAGAACCTGCTTCAACTGCCACCAGAGGGTTCTTCTCTTCCTTGGACTTGAAGCAGCAGAAAATGGCTGAGAGAAGACTCATCTTTGGCTTACCAAAAGGAAAAGTAGTGAGTTAGGTTTAGGTTAGGTGAAATAAAGGATGCATTTATATTAACCAATTCCTTGCTCAAGACGCAATATTTCAGAGCTTTATCTTCTCACCAAGGAAAAAAACTGCACTGCAGACAAAGACTTTGACTCCAGTTCCAAACACGCTCCCACTTTAAATTATTTTATTTACCTTATCAAACCATGTGTGTAGAACTTTCTCATGTTTCATAAACTCGCATTTGAGCTTCACAATTAACTCATAATGTGTGTTTAACAACATACTTAAGATCGACGGATACATTAGTTCAAAGAAATTCGAAGAAAATAACTTACCTAGTCTGTTGGTCCAATTCAAGAAAGATAGCACACGAGACTTTGATATATTAGAACACATAAATATATAAATCTTTAAATTGAATTCATAATTATCCAAATTCATATTATTTTAATTTGATTTTAATAAATTTATTTTAAACTCAATTTCATATTTTTAAATTTTAAATCCTGTCCATTTAATTAGATTTAGATTTAATATAGATTAGAAAATTGTTTAGATTTTGAAAATCAAAAATCAAAGTGAGAAGTGAGTCATAGTAAGTTCAAGTTATGAAAGATTGGGTCATGTTAGACTTAGGTAAGACAAGATCAAGTTGATTTGAACTTAGTTCATTTAAGGTAGAGCTTGATTGGACCTAACTCAAGCAAGATTGGGTCGGATTAGATTCAAGATAAGTAGGATTGGTCATGCCAAAGTCAACTTATACTAGACCAAACCCGTGTTAAGTTGTGTCAGTCATACCTAAGTTAGGTTACATCGGGTCGGGCTATAGGTTAGGTCGACCTAAGTCAAATTGGGTTAGTGTAGACCTAGGTGAGTCTTGAAAATGTCAAACTTAAGTCAAGTTAGGACGAACTAAAACCATGTCAAGTAGTCGGGTTAGGCTTAGGTTAGTTTAGCTCGGGTCGAGCACAGATCAGGCTAAGCCAAGATGGGTTTAGGTTAGGCCAAGTTGAATCACGGTCATGTCAAGCTAAGTTATGTTGAGCCCACGTCAATTCGACCAAAGTCAAGCTTAGTTGAGTCGAGTCTAAGTCAATGGGGTTCAGGTGAGGCCGAGACAAGTCGAGCCAAGTTCAGTTGAGTCAAAGTCAAACTGAGGTGGCTTGAGTCCATGTCGAGTCGAATATATCTTGAATCTAGGTCAGATTGAGTCTTTTAGGGTTCCTTTATGGATGAATGAATATGAGCTCACTTCAAACCAAATCGACACAAGCCCACTTCAGACCTAGTTAACTTGCATGTCAAGTCAAGTTGGGGCAAACCCACATCAAGCTGAGTCTATTCGAGACCAAGTTTGGTCAAGTCAGTGAGGCTCATGTTATCATGTTAAGCCAAAACAGACTAGGGCCAAATCAACCTGAGTTTGGCGGATTAAGTTAAAATAAAGTATGATCAAGTCAACCTAAGTTTAGTAGACCGAGCTGTAAAAGGTCTCGAGCCAAGCCAACGTTAAGCTAGGTTTGACAAATCAAACCCATGTTAGGTTGGGTTTGATGAAGTTAAGTCCAAGTCAAGAAAAATCTAATTTAAACAAATTATGTAAAGTGAAATTTAATTTAATTTAAATTGGATTGAAAAAAATTTAATCCAATTTGATTAAATTAAAATGCATCAATTTTTGATCCAATCTACTTTATTAGATCTAGATTATATGTTTTTTTTATAAAGATCAAACTCCCTAATATTATCACTATAAAAAAAATTATTTACAGACAATTTTTAGCTACCAAATAAAATGGTTGCTAATTATGACCAAAATAATCATCAAACTAGTTTGATCATTAAATAACTACAAAATAAAAATAATAATTGAATTTAGTAACCAATTAAATCAAGATAATTAGTATCTAACATTAACTACCAAGATTTTAGTTATTTATATCATTAGACTCTAAATTAATATCTCATTAAATAAATTAGAAACTAATTTAAAATTTAATAATATAAATGACTAAAATCTTAGTAAAATAATATACAAATTGACACATCATTTTTACACATAAGATAGGTTCCGTAAAGTTTTCTTCCCTATCATTCTCGACCACCTTTCTACTTTGTTTGAGTTCTATGTTTCTACTTTCATGTATGTTCTTTTCCTAATTTTTTATATTATTTCTTTTTATATTCTATAACAATCTATCATTCTAGAATCATAATAAACGAAATAGAAAGAAATCATATTATAAATATTACTAACACTCAAAATTCATAAAAAATAATTTTACATGTGTTGAAATCGTTTATATTTTTCATAATCGTCATTTAAACTGGACAACAATCTTAATAGTGATTAGGTTCGCTAGTTTGACAGATACTACTTAAATAAAAAAAAAAAGTTTGATGTAGATTATACCAACACTAAAATATTACTTTTAATTTTGAAAGTATCCTGATTTGCGTCTTCGAGGTCAACGCTCTATAAGGCATTGTTTGTATCTCAAGACGGATGGATGCTGATATACTGTTTGTGGTGAAAGTTTACACTTTTAACGAATAAAATATTTTTAAAAACGAAATTCAAGAAGATATCTGTGAATAGTATTTCTTCGCAAAATAGCAAAGATTTGGAAGGGAACGAATTTTGATTAAATTTTTATATATTTAATTTATTAATAATATTAATATTATAATAAAATTAAATATAAAATATATAATAATAATTATTAATAAATAAAAATAAAATATTAATAATATTAATATTAAAAACTAAAAATAATAATTATAATAATAAAAATAAATTTATAAAATAATAATTTAATTTTTATTTGAAAATAATTAATTATCTTATAATTTCAATACTTATAATAATAATAATTCATTAATCACACTTAAAAAATTAATTATATTTAATTTTAAATTAATTATATTTAATTTTAAAATAATTTTAATTATAATTTTATTTATTAAAAAATATTTTATCAATTACACACATCAAATCATTCATAAACTTTTATAAACTTTTCATTCAAATCTCAATATCTTTTCTTTAATACAAACAATACAAGTTTTCTCACATTTTTCTCTCAAATCGACTTAAATCTATTCTCTTAAATCCATTTTCTAATCTAAACAAATATTTAGTAATTATTATTTTGGTTTTTTCTATAATTCTTAGCATAAGGTTTAACGGCTCAATTTTCTAATCTGGTAAATTGATAATGTTCATTTTCTTGACACTTTATAGTAACTAATAACATTGAATAAAAAAGTATTCCTTTTGATTTCACGTTAGAGTAGATAGAAGGAATGGAAAAACTAAACATGGGTGTAAATAGGAAGACAACACTTTCGTGTTCTAGATATATTTTGCATTCATGTACTTTATATAAACTATTCCCTTCTATCTTATTTTTACTCATTTATTTTTTTAATCTTGTTTTTCTCCCCCCATCACATCTTTTATCATGTACATTAATTTTTCCCGCACCACCTTCTTGTATCTCCCTTCTTTCCAATTTTCTCTATTTATTATTCAAATAAAAAATTAAAACAAATAAAAAATTAAAACAATAGTTATACTCATTTTGTTAATGTAATCTGAAAGATTTAATAACATGAATTGCAATTGTAACTAATAAATAATTAATAAGTCAAAAGATTTATTATAACAGTATGAACAAATTAAATAAATATTTTTTCGAAAATATAAACCAAAATTTTATAAATTATTAGGTACATCTAATTTAAAAAATAATTATTATATATTTATGACAAATATTGTTTATATATTAAGGATCTTAATTTATTTAGGAAAAAGAATTGAGTAATTTGTACAAGAGTGTGGAATAAAGATGAGTTTAATATCGAAAATTTTTAATTCCTAACTAAATCACTTTTATCCAAATGGGACTTTTAGGAACAAGATTCTTGATTTTGATTTTAAATATACTGGTTATATTTAACTTTTGTTGTAACAATGTTTATGATAACCAATTATGGGTGAATTCAATAACAATATTGATTATTCAATCTCACCACATAAAATTTTTATTCTCACTTATTTGCAAAATTAATATCTCTATAAATGTATCATGTTTGAAAATAACTTTTATTTTCTTATTAAATATAAACGAGAAGCTTTAAAATATCTGCGGGGGATCTTTCTTATCACCCGCATGCATCTCTTTCCCAATCTAATCCAATCGGTTAACAATACCTTTTTCTTAATGGACGGCTTTTCCGTCTACTTCTTATGTTTTATGATGGTACAAAACAATTATATATACATAATAGTTGTATTTGGTGATGGTAAAAAACAAAACAGTCCACTACAAAAAAATTGCAATTATATACCGATTTATTCTGTATATAAATTATCCACAGAATTTAATAACATAATAATATCAATAATATTATTAATTTTATTATTTAGCAATAATAATAATATTGATAATAATAATAATAATAATTAATATAATTAATATTTATGACAACAATAATATTATTATATTAATAATAATAATAATAATAGTATTAATAAAAATATTAATAATAATATCAATAATATTAATAATAATATTATTAATGTTAATAATAATAATATTTATAATAATAATGTTAATAATAATAATATTAATAAAAATATTAATAATAATATCAATAATATTAATAATAATATTATTAATATTAATAATAATAATATTTATAATAATAATGTTAATAATAATAATAATATTAATAATACTATTATAATAATAATATATTAAAAATAATAATATA
>Ga0209700_103184_pt1 | contig 31916 bp, 31 predicted proteins | sample SiratroredBW_FD_187528 | JGI IMG/M metagenome (GOLD analysis project Ga0209700, IMG submission 187528) | Root nodule microbial communities of legume samples collected from California, USA - Siratro red BW (SPAdes) (version 2) | ecosystem: Host-associated > Plants > Roots > Nodule | place: USA...
ATAGTTAATATTTTGAATGAGGTCGGTTTTGAATACTCATATCTCTCTCTCTCTCTCTCTCTCTATATATATATATATATATGATTTTGATTGGTAAATTTGTTTCAATAAAATAATTGTACGAAGAAAGAATATAAAGGATAATTTTAATAAAATACTTATATGATTTTAATTTTTTATTTGAGCATCTAAATGAACCTCTATAAGAAACACAAGAAATTACAAATTGGAAGGCTTTATTGTATATTTTATGAATTGTTTGCTTATGATAAAAGAAATAAAAATGATAAAAGTAGGTTGAGAAGAGATAAATCAGTACGAAATAAAATTAAATATTTAATTCTTTAATAAAGTAGAAATATATGAGAAATAAGAAAAGATTTTATAAGTTTTTAATTTAATTAATTTGAAAAAAAAATAATAAAGTAAGTTCTACTATTTTTTAAAATCAATTGTCCTCCAGTTATTCATTCTCCCTCTCCTCAGCACCGAAAACAAACTCTGAAGAAAAAATATTTATATATGTTGTTTGTCCTTTTCATCATTTAAATGAATGGACGGTATGCAAATAATGAAAGAGGATATTTTCATTTTCAAATGTACTATTTCCATATTGACTAACTTCCCCCGACACAAGCTAATTATTTAGTTTTTCTTTTTTTTTTTTTGGGAGAGGATGATGAAAAGTATATCATAATTGATGAAAAACATTAGTAACAAAGCTGAAGCAATGCTTAGTTATTTATGGAATTGTAAAAACTAACACAACTCATGGTTTTTATTTGTCTACATAATCCTAGGCCGCAGTGTCTAAGTTGTAGTAGAGAAAAACTAAGGACCTCAAAAATAATCCTTTATTTGAAAATACACGTATGAATCTGATTTTTTTCATAAAGATTTTATAATATTAATCAATTAACAATATTTTAAATACATTTTTAAAAGTATTATAAAATGTTGAACATCTTGTCATACATAATATTTTATCATTATTATCAAGGAAATGAAGAATTAATTTAATTTATTAATGATTTTTATGATAAATTTTGAAGGTATAAACATTAAGAAAAAGATAATACACACCAAGATACCTTGTCAACAAATATTACATCAAATTTTGAAGTTCTTATATTTTGAATGCTAGATAAAAATTATAATGGAAACATAACAATCATAGTTACTTTCTTGTTTGACTAAATAGAAAAATACGAAAACAAAGAGAAGTTGAAGTTGATAACTTCGAGAGTAGTGTAGAACAGCACAGTTTTTTCCTCTTGACTTTTGTGAAGACTCCTGGTTTTGCTTCCTCAGGTTTTATCATCTTTCTCTGTTCTCATTAGCAAGACAGAAAAATGGAAGCAGCATGGGCCACAGCTCTGACCCTCACAGTGATACTTGTTCTGATATGGGCATGGAAGGTTCTGAACTGGTTATGGTTCAAACCAAAGAGACTTGAAAAGCTGCTAAGAGAGCAAGGCTTTCAAGGCAATCCATACAAGCTTTTGGTTGGAGACAGCAAGGAGCTTCTCAAGATGAGAAAGGAAGCCTTATCCAAACCCATGAATCTCTCTGATGACATAGTGCCACGAGTGTCTTCCGATATCCATCATAGTGTCAAGACACATGGTATGTTTGTTATGATTTTCATCTATTTACTTTCTTCAAACACTTTTTTATTTTGATAATTCATGCTCATGTACCCCTTTTCCTTTTTGAATGTTCTACATATAGTGACTGTTTTATAGTCCCTTATACAGTGTGTTGTGTTTGTCTGGTTTATGTCTTCTGCACGCACTTAAGAACGGTGGGGGTACATAGTAGTACTCTAGCAGATCATTTTCCTTTCCTTGATTTGAATGCGTACAGAACAGATAACCGTTGTACACACACTGGCTGATTAGCTGAATCAAAATCCACTAGAAGCAACTCCAGTATGGGCATAACGTACCAGATTTTGATGAAATTGGAACGATAAATGATGAAATCTTAACTAATATATATGCTGATAGATATTATGCTATGAGATAATACTTCCCATAAAATTTAAAAAAATGTAGGGGTAAATATATGCTATTATGCTTATTTTCCATCTTAATCCACTTAAGGAGTGCATTCATTGTGTACCAAAAGGTTCCCATGGTTTGTAATTCATCTCAATTAGAACAGTCCACATACAAAGTTGCTTGTCCCGTTTAATTCCTGATTTCTTTTGCTTTTATTTTTTATCCGTAGTGTAACTGTTTGAACCTTATAAATTGCCGATGGTATGCAGGTAAGAATTCTTTTACGTGGTTGGGACCAACGCCAAGGGTGACCATCTTAGATCCGGAGCAAATCAAAGATGTATTTAACAAGATCTATGACTTCCCAAAGCCTAATTCAAATCCACTTGTCAGGTTACTAGCAAGCGGCCTTGCAAGCCATGAAGGAGAAAAGTGGAGCAAGCACAGAAGGTTAATAAACCCTGCTTTCAACTTAGAAAAATTAAAGGTGAGGTGCTTGTATTTGCTACATATAGATTGTGTTCTGTTTTAAAACATATCAGAAGAAAACTAGGGAATTGAGTTTTGTACGTGTATGTGTTTGTTTTCTTCTTCTTTAACAGGGAAAAATTTACTCTCCCTAGAAATGCAGCATAGATTTGGCAAGCACATATTTTCTAACCAAAAACAAAATATGGATACAAAAGGGTACGTGAATTCGTATATGCAATGCATAGAAAGAAAAAGAAAAGTCCTTTTATTTAACGGTTAACCACAAACAATATCTAAATTTTATTAACTTGAACACATCAACAGCCCTTGTGTTATCATTTTTCAAGATGATGTTGTTTCTATGATGTCAAATATTTGCTTAATCTATTGCAAGTGTCTTTATATTTCAGATTTAGTTTGGATGGTTAATAAATTCATAAGCACTTTTACTTAGGGAGCAAGTCAATTAGTTAATACTTTTACTTGAAGAGCCTCTCTTAGATATTGATAATTATTTCTCTTAACTTTTGTCTGATTTTACTCTTTCAATAATTATAATATAAACGTTGTTAGTTAATGAAATATAAGATTCCTTGCTGTCAGCTCAAAATATTCTAATGTATTATGTTTTCCCATCTTCCCTACTTTATTTTTTCTGTCATAATTTCGACATATGAAAACCAGTAATTCAGAAAAGCGTGCAAGAAAATGAGGTGACAAGTAGATTCTGCCTGCTATTTTTATGCAACCATATAGCATGCAAGCGGCATATACTTTTCTGAACAACATAAATTTGGTTTATAAGAAACATGCATATTGAAGTCTGGATGCTTTTATGGTTAGTTTGAGTGAAATGATTCTAACTCCGAGTGAATTCCTTATTACACCACAGACTATGTTACCCTTATTCTTCGAAAGTTGCAATGATCTGATTAGCAAATGGGAAGGAATGTTGTCTTCAGATGGATCATGTGAAATAGATGCATGGCCTTTCCTTCAGAATCTGGCTAGTGATGTTATCTCTCGATCAGCATTTGGAAATAGCTTTGAAGAAGGAAGAAGAATATTTCAACTTCAAAGAGAGCAAGCTAAACTTGCATTGCAAGTTTTGTTAAAAATTCAAATCCCTGGATGGAGGTAACTTACTGGTTTGATTTGATGACTAAAGGAAGATCAAGCTTATTAAACAAGTTTTGTTCCACTAAATTTTACCCTTACTATATATGGCATGCAGGAAACAATGATTAGCAAAGAATAATATAATAGGAATAAGAGAAATTTAATTTATAGGACAAGTTTACCGAATATTTAGAGGGGAATATTTGGTTTCTGTTCAATGGAACTTCAATAGGGAAAAAGTTCATTCAATGTTAAACTGAAACTACTAGCGAGTCATATCTATTAAATGTGGCAAAGATATGTTCTACCTCAATTTACAGCTTGCAATAGCAAAATTATATCTGAAAGAGAAATCTGCCACTAGCACTGCAGTTGGGTTAGGGAAAACCATCCTCTTCATGTACAAAGTTAATGGGATGGAACAATGTATGTTTGTAGGTTTCTACCTACTAAAACCCATAGGAGAATGAAGGAAATTGACAGAGATATAAAAGCTTCGCTGAAGGATATGATTTACAAGAGGGAGAAAGCACTAAAGGCGGGTGAAGCCACTAATGATGACCTATTAGGCATACTTTTGGAGTCCAATCACAAGGAAATTCAAGAACATGCAAACGGAGACAATAAGAATGTTGGAATGAGTCTTGAAGATGTAATCGAGGAATGCAAGCTATTCTACTTTGCAGGGCAGGAAACCACTTCAGTTTTGCTGGTTTGGACATGATGTTATTGAGTAGGTACCCTGATTGGCAAGAACGTGCAAGGAAGGAAGTCTTGCAAGTCTTTGGCAATCGAAAGCCAAGTTTTGATGGTTTAAATCGCTTAAAGATTGTAAGTACTGTATTATATATCTTATACTAAATTGTATGTCCTTTATACTCATTACAGATCTTTTTTGTATCAGGTCACTATGATTTTGAATGAGGTTCTTAGATTATACCCACCAGTACTTGGGCTGGCTCAACTTGTTAAAAGAGATTTGAAATTTGGAAACATAACATTACCGGCCGGAGTTCATGTTTTCCTCCCAACAGTTTTGGTTCACCATGATTGTGAATTATGGGGTGAAGATGCTAAGCAGTTCAATCCTGAGAGATTTTCTGAAGGAGTTCTGAAAGCAACAAATGGTAGAGTTTCATTTTTCCCTTTTGGATGGGGTCCTAGGATATGCATTGGACAAAACTTCTCCTTAATGGAAGCAAAGATGGCTTTGTCAATGATTTTACAGCATTTCTCATTTGAACTTTCTCCAGCATATGCTCATGGTCCGACTATGTCAATCACTCTTCAACCACAGTATGGTGCCCATATCATTCTCCATAAAGTGAAAATGTAAAAATAAAACACATTAAAAGCTTATAATGTAATAACAAAATCACTTCTTAGATACTGTCGTATGGTTAATTATTACTCATTTACATGTTTACACTACTAGAGTTAAGCTTATAATGTAATAATAAAATCACTTCATGGACTTTATCATATATTTAATTACTTTCCTTTACATGTTTGTGTGTGAGAATACCCTTTTTTCACTTGTTACTTTGTAATTGAACAGATAAAGACAACAGACGACTTCATCCTAAAATACACCCAAATACAATACTTTAAACTTGGGTCTTTTAAAAAATTGAGAGTTTAAATGCTCGAATCTTTGTTTAATTTTTTTCAGCATTGTTGTTTAACAGTCGCTTAAAGGGTTGATTCAATAAATTCATTTGCCCTTGTACCTTTTAACTTGCTGTTTGGTTAAGAAATTTCACAATTTCTAAATCATTCAAATACATGCATTGAATTTGAATTTAAAGTGAGTTCATTTGCTTCAGTTTTCAAATGTTAAATAAGGTAATTCAAATTTAAGTTTAAGTATTTTTTTTCTTATAATAAATATTTCAATTATCACCTATATAAAAAAATTACTTAAATACCAATATATTATTGTTGATAATCTTTTTTAATTGACATTGATTGATATTATTTTCGACAAAGTTTGTGAAGATTTTTTCAATTAATATAAAAAAAAATTCTTATTCATTGTCAATCAATATTGTTTTTAGTTGATATCAATTGAGTTAATTATATTTGGTATTGGAGATCTTTTGTCGACTTTTTAATTGATGTTGACTTAAAAATTCTACTAGTTGACATGGAACAAGGAAAAAAACATAGTTAATGTTGGTTGAAATTTTTTTCATCCTATTAGAAAAAAAAATCTTAACAATTTATTGACAAAGAATAACACTGGTCTTAAATGATAAAAGAAAAATCAATGGAGATGCCAACAACAAAAAAACATTGGAAGATGTCAATCGAAAAAATTTAGTTTATATTTGATAACAAAGATAATCTTCCTGACATTGGTCTAAGAATACTATATGCAATGAAAAATAATAGTGATCTACAACAATGACAAAAAAAATCCTAATAATTTTAAAAACTAACTTTTATCAACATCAATAAAAAAACCCTAGTCAACATCAACTCACAACAATTATTTCAATAATGTTTTGGTCTTAGTCAAGTTTGTTGTAGGTTGCTTTAATTGTTTTGTGACATAGGCTAAGTGGGTCAAGTCACAATTGAATCGTGACGCTTGGGTTGTTATGCTCTTAAATAGAAAGAGTTACGCCTTAACTAATGACTGTAGTTTTTGGGCTTGTTGTAAGCAGTCGATTCCAACAATTGGTATTTGTGCTAAGATCACGATTTTCACTCTGTGGGGCAATTATTTAGTGGGAGATTGTTACACGTTGCATAAATCTCCTATGACGTAAGCCAGATGGGCCGAACCAAAATCAAAAAGTTTGATTCCTAATGGGACAATTACTGACGGGGAGATTGTTGCAGGTTGCATCAATTGTCCCATGGTGTAGGCCAAGTAAGCCAAGTCAATCAAATTGTGACACTTGGACTGCTACACTCTTAAGTAAGAAAGAGTTGTGCCCTGACTAATAGCTATAGTTTATGGCCTAGTGGTAAGCGCTCGATCCAACAAAGTTGGCGACGTCCCACCCACAATGGAGTTAAGAAGAGACTACGAAGAGAAGACACATGAATTTAAAAATATGAAGGATTTCAAATTCTAAACTTTTAGGTGGAATTTGAAATTATCAAATTTTAACTAGTCAAATATTTTTGTAAAATATTTTGAATTCTCTCTAAAGATTAAATATCTTCTCTCCTTAAAAATCTAAGTGCCAACACATTAATAAACTATCTTTTTCTTCATGTTGAATTTGAGTTTTTCTTCTTGGATGGAGTTGAATGAAGTATAACAACTTCTTTGATAGAGTTGAATCTGAGTTTTTCTTGTTAATTGATCTCTTTGGCGGAGAAAGTAGTGTACATTCTCTATAACATAAAATGCACATTTATATGTTTTTTAATAGTACGGGGTTAGTTGATTTCTATATGGCACAATTTTAGACGAAAGAATAAGATTGCACAATTTTATATCGTCTGCCAAACAAAACGCTTGTATTTTTTACATGATCTATTGTGGAGTTAAAATATCATCTTTCAAATGAAGTATGACCATGTTTGTACGTAGTTGTTTACAATACTTAATCAAAATAATAGGATGTTGGCCTTCATTGTTGACTAAAGGTTATATAAACAATACTTGCTTGTATCTTTGTAGCATTAGTCTAATTAGTAGAATTCAATCAAGTTGATGTCATTAAGAATAAGATTTGTCTAGTATATTAGGGTAAGGTTCTTGCTAGGAAAGATTGATGATACTTAAGTTGTCTTAGTGACGCACCTCTTTTTCCTAGGAATCCTCCTAGTATGCTATACTTATTCTTTTTTCTCGTGTGAGAAAACTTTAATAAAAGGCTTTTTATGTTTAGGTGTTCTTCTCTCCTCGGTGGAAGTGATTTGAGTGACAATCAACTTGATTTAAAAGAAATGTCACACGAGCTCAAATCACTTAAATTGTGGAGATAGCTGAAGGCTATTTTAAATGAAAAAGAAAAAAATTGAAAGAGAAGCCCAATTTGCTATCTTGGAGGAGGATCTTAGAATTTTGAGACAAAATGGATAGAAAACTCAACTGAAAACTTAAAAATAGTAGGAGTGGATCATCAAAGGGTTATATAATGAAAAAGAAAGTCTTAGGATTGCAGATTTTTACCAACAAGACCTTGTTTCTGTTAGGAGACCTAGAAGAGAACACAAACCTAGGGAAGCTAGAGTTGATTTTCCCTATTTTCATGGAAAAGAGGATGTAGATGCATATTTAGATTGAGAGCTTAAAGTAGAGCAACTATTTTCTTGTCATCATATCAGTAAGGAATGGGAGGTTCCTCTAGCAACTCTTAACTCCCAAGGATATGCAATGTATTGGTGGACTTCTCTGGAAAGAGAAAGATGCCTCCATCAAAAGCCTCTAATTTTGTATTGGAATGATTTAAGGAGTGCTCTGAGACATCGACACATTCCCTCTTAGAATAGAGCTTATGGATAAGCTCCAACAAGTTCATCAGAAAAAACATGTGTTGAAGAGTATAGGTAGAAGATAGAGTTGTATATGTTAAGGGCCGAAATTAGAGAAGAAGAAAAAACCATTATGGCTAGGTTAATGAGCGGATTCAGTCTTTAAATAAGAGATAGAGTTGAATTATTGTTGTACAAAGATTTTATTGACTTAGTACAACTTTGTATTAAAATCAAGTAACAAAATTTGAGAAAAGGAAAAAAAATCATACTCTAGTTCTTATTCTAATAAGGAAGACAATCTACAACTTTTGTAGTACCTGGTTGGTTAAAATGTTGAAACTCAACAGAGATGTCCATTCGAAACCTTATAAACTTTCTTGGATAAAAAAAAGATGGAAATCTGATTGTGATTCAACAAGTGAAAGTCAAATTATAGGACACTACACTGAAAATGTTTTATGTGACCTTGCATCCTTAGAAGCTTGTGATAATTTTGTTGGGACAACCTTGGCAATTTGATCATAACATATTATACCATGGTCGTGCCAATGAAATCATTTTCACTTATCAAAACAATAAGTTTGTTATAAGTTCTTTATCACTTTCGCAAGTGGTAGAGAACCAATTACGAACAAAGCAAGGAATATAAATCAAATAAAAATAGAAAAATATCCATTGTAAGCTTTTGTAGTTGCTTCATCTCCTATCTCCATTAAAAGCCTTGGATAGATGGAATGGATGAAGAAGCTTGGCAGAATCAATTGGATGATGCAAATGGAGGAATCAAGTGACCAAATGAAGGCAAAGAAATGCAAAAGAGGTTAGGCCAACTCTTGCTAAGGAAATTCTAGGGTAAACTCTTAGAAGTGCTAACCTAGAAAGAGCTTAAGAACAATTTTCTACTGAAAAATGGACAATAATTTAATATCATTCAAAAGCTGAATTTTCATGTAGCATACACACTTATTTAGAATGTTTTGGGTTGATCACAATTGGAACCAATTTTGAATTTGAAATTCAAATTTAAAATTAAATTCAAAAACTCTCCAATGATGGCTTGCTATGTGTCAACAAGCTTCCCTTGCCTCTCCAAAATACTCTCCACTCTTAGGCTGCTAAGTGGATGTTTATGTAAGCCAATGTGGAGCTCCCAAGCGACCTTCTTTATTCCTTCCAAGTTGTTGCAACCACGCCATCCATCTCCCATGCCAAATAAGCCCTAAACATGTCAAATAAGTCCTAGGCGGATGCCATTTATTGGTGCATTTTTATTTTACAAAATTTATTACATTTAAAAATAAATTCTAAAATATTTATACAAGTAGAGGATTTCTTATTGAAAAAATGATACTTTCACACAACAGTTCATCCTACCCCCATTTGACACTCCTTCGTGGCACACCTGTTTCACGTTGGCAGTGAGAGAGAAATGTGATGTTCATTTGGCTTACATGGTTTGACTTTGTCTTTTTTTCAAGGGGCAAAGCCGTCATTGGCTTTAGAAAGGGCTTAGAAAGGAAGCGTTAAATTGAGAGGGAAACGAAAAATTCCCATTTAACATTGTCTAAGTGAATTGAAGAAGAGAGAACAAATAAGAGAGCAACCCGCGTTAGTCATTTTCACCACCATCACTTTTATGTTTCTGACCATGTGTTCGTCTTCTGCCATCCAAGGTAAGGAGTTGTATATGTTTTGCTCTCTAAACTAGTTAGGTCACTATAAAAAAATTTTCTTGGTGTGTTTTCCCTTGCTGGTTTTTGTATCTGGTACATGTATGTTTAAAAATCGTTTCTTGGTGTGTTTTAGCTTGTTGGTCTTTGCATCTAGTACATATATATGTTTAAAAACATTTCTTGTTGTGTTTTGGTTGCTAGTTTTTTCATTTGTGCTTCGTTTATGTTTAAAAATCATTTCTTGCTTCTTTTTTTTTATTGTTTGTTTCCATCTGTGCTTCATTTATGCATGGCAATGTCCTCCTCCTAACAAAAAAAATCACTTCTTGGGGAGTTTTATGTTCGTAGTTTTCATGTCTGCTACATGTATGCCAAAGTCCTACTGAGCAAACCACTTAGGTCAACAGAGTAAACCATTGCCTGTTGGGTTTTTCACACCTTGTTCATTTCCACCTCTGAGGCATGTATGTATGCCAAAGTCGTACTCAGTGAACCACTTAGGTCAACAAAGTAAACCATTTCGTGTTGGGTTTTTCACACCTTGTTGGTTTCCACCTCTGAGGCATGTATGTATGCCCAAGTCGTACTCAGCAAACCACTTAGGTCAACAGAGTAAAACCATTCCGTGTTGGGTTCTCCACACATTGTTGATTTCCACCTCTAAGGCATGTATGTCAAAGTGATACTCAATGAACCACTTAGTTAAACAATGTAAACCATTGCCTTTTGGGTTTTCTGCACCTTGTTGGTTTCCATCTTTGAGGCATGTATGTATGCAAATGTTCTTTTGGCACTTGTCATTGTTATGCTTGTTTGTGAAAAAATTATTTCTTGGTGTGTTTTTCGTCTTGCTGGTTTTTGTTTGTGTTTTCTTGGTATGTATGTAAGCCAATGTCGTAATCCTTACAAAAACAATCACTTCTTGGGGATTTTAAGTTGGTGGTTTTCATCTCTGCTACATGTATGCCAATGTCGTACTCCGTGAACCACTTGGGTCAACACAATAAATCACTCCTTGTTGGTTTTTTCACACCTTGCTGGTTTCCATATCTTAGACATTTATGCATGCAGATGGGGAGTTTTATGTTCGTAGTTTTCATGTCTGCTACATGTATGCCAAAGTCCTACTGAGCAAACCACTTAGGTCAACAGAGTAAACCATTGCCTGTTGGGTTTTTCACACCTTGTTCATTTCCACCTCTGGGGATTTTAAGTTGGTGGTTTTCATCTCTGCTACATGTATGCCAATGTCGTACTCCGTGAACCACTTGGGTCAACACAATAAATCACTCATTGTTGGTTTTTTCACACCTTGCTGGTTTCCATATCTTAGACATTTATGCATGCAGATGTCGTGCTCATCGAACCACTTAGGTGACCAAAGTAAACTACTTCTTGGTTTGTTTTAGATTGCATGCTTTCATCTTTGAGGCATGTATGTATGCGAAAGTCCTTCTCATTGAACCACTTAGACGAGTAGAGTAAACCACTTCTTCATTTATTTTAGATTGCTTGTTTCCATCTCTGAGGCATGTATGTATTCAAATGTCATGCTCACTGAACCACTTAGGTGACCAGAGTAAACCACTTCTTGGTTTGTTTTAGATTGCTTGTTTCCATCTTTGAGGCATGTATGTTTGGAATCAACAACAATTCATATACTGTTGGTTTTCAATTTGAATTACAAATGAAGTCATTCTATTTTTTTACTACCATAACTACATTTAAATTTTCTTCCTTGACATCATCCAAATAGAACACAAATATGGAATGTGGTGGCTTTGTATCCTTGCTAACAACATTGCCACAACTGGATAAAACACACAAGACTCTAGTTGTTCAACGTTCTTTGGGTATGTTGCCAATATTAATCTTTCATTAGAGTTAAATGTTTTAAAAAGTGGTATTTTATAAAGTAACTTTTGTAAACTATGACAAGCCATAGTGTGAAGGCAAACATTCAATGCAAAAATTATATCTTCTACGATCAACCAACCTAGGTCTGGGTGGTTCACGAAGTCTATTTATGAGGTTATCTGATGGAGTACGCCCCAACGACATTAATCAAAGAATAAAGAGGACAAAGACCTAGAGTAATAATTAAGAGTTTTCTATAAGATTGGGCCCATCTCAGCCTATTTGGGCTTTCAATCAGCTACTCGAGCCCAAATGCAAACATGAAGAAATCACTTTGGAGAAAGTAGAATATAAATGAGAAGTCCTATAAAATTGTATAAATTGTTAGAATAGTTTAAAATAATTTGGGCCTTGTATTTGGGTCAGGTAGAATAAATTTGGGCCTTGTATTTTTTAGCCAGGTAGTGTAAGTGTGGGCCTTGAGGTCCATAGATAACGTTGGGCTTGATCAAGGAGTCCAAGTAGCCCAAGGGAGAAGCTCTCTCCTGTGCCACTTCTCATCACCTTGTACCTTGGAGTGCAAGCTAGATTTTGGGAAGCTTGTCTTAGAAACTAGGGTTAGAAGCTTGTCTTAGAAACTAGGGTTAGAAGCTTGTCTTAAAAGCTAGGTTTAGAATACTTCTCCTACAAGTTTCTTCCTCTCCTTGCTTCTATAAATAAGTGTGTAGAGTCTTTGTAAAGTAAGCTTGATTTGCCTTAATGGAATGCTGCAGAATTTTCAGCACATTATCAAGTTTCTCTCTTTGAGTTGCTTCTCTAAGAAGCTCTTGAAGAACTCTAGAAGGTTCTAAGACAAGCTTCTATTCCTTGCTTCTTCTCCACACCTCCACCTCACGACCTTTGGTCTTCTAACATGAATCCTCACGTTTCTCCCATGCTTCCGCATTCATGAGGAGTTCCTTCCTTTCTTGTTCAATGCAAAAGACTTCTTCCTTCACTACAACAATTGAAGTGTGCACAAGAATCTAAGAGCACCTAGAAGCTCTTCTATCATTTGGTATCATGAGCTTTGGTCTTCGAGAGATGAGTTCTTAATCCTTTCACTTTTGTTTTAGCTTTTCCGTGTTGTATACCACTGTTTTTACAAGTCTTTATTGTTATGTACCAATTAAATGTTGTGTTCTTGAGTTTAAACGGTTCAAATAGCATCAATCTCCTTGAACCATCCAAGAATCAAGTGTTTAGGTGTTCTTGTTCTGTGCTGAAACTATTTTTGTGTTTTAATTGAGTTTTCTTCAATTTTAATTGGTTGAATCATCTTTTTAGGTATTTTCAAGTTTGTAATATGTCCTTGTCATGTTCTAGGTCATGTACTTCCAAATATGTCATAAACTCCAAATTTAGAAACTTGTTCACAAGGTATTTGTGAAAATGCTTATACTATGTCTACTATGTGTTTGATGAAATGTATTGAGTAAACTGCACTTGTGTGAACCTTTGTGTGCTTTTCCTTTTATGTTTTTGAGTTCTTTAGCTTGCTATTAAATCATTAACAAGTTCCTTAGAGTTAAGTTTCCATTATGTCTTGATGTTATGTTCAAACTCGTTGGACTCCTATAGATATCAATTTCCTGAAGTTGTTTTGTATACTGCATTGCAAACATTATACGCATTATTTTGAGGTTCAATTTTGTACAAGGCCGAATCATGATCTATATGAAGAACTGTTAAAAAGGTGCATTCTAATTCAAAATGTACAAAAAAATTATAAATGTTCAAAAGCCGAATGCTAGTGATGTTCAAAATTCTGACAGTAGTGTAATTTTTCCTCTGTGTTTGAATTACTGCAACCGATCTAGTGACTGTTAATTGCTCAAATTGGGAGTGATCATAGGTTGAGATGTTACCAGAATGTGGTTAAAATTTGGTGACTTAATTCGTTGTGTTTTGGATGAAATAAAGTTTTGAATCGGCGCTATCAGAAACCTAACGTTTGACAGCATTGCACTAGACCTAAAAATGCTCTCTGTTTTGGATTTATCTAGAACAACTCAGTGCACTGTTTGACCTAAAATTTGGTGTGGACGTTCCTTATTGTGTTTTAAATTTGTGGTTAAAATTTCATGAGAAAAAAAGAACTATAAGGAATACCATAAATCACACACCCGCTATTGCCAGAAAAGTGAATTCTGGTTTTATTTACTGTTTGTTAATCTACTCTAGAGCCAATCTTTAGCCAATCCTTTTTGTGTACTATCCTCCATTATGAAGCCTTAATTTGTTGATCGTCATTTTCATTCATAATTCATTGAGTTTGTCATCCTATAATCTCTTTGAGTGGTGCATTTCCGAATTGTTCTTTATTGCTTTCATTACTTGACATCTTGGTGGATTGATACATTGATGAGGAACTTTTGAAGTTGAGCGGGTTTCAATCCTTCAAGAAGTGCTTTGAGGACACTTTAGAGAGGCATTCACAAAGAGGGAAATGAAATTTTGATGCTAAACGTGAGTGACAAATTGACAAAGGAGTGATGCACTTGGAGAGTTAATTCCACCAAACACTTGGAGTGCACAGTTTAGAAATTTTAATTTTTAGAAAATTTTCTTTGTATTCCATTGAGTTGTAATTGAAAAACTCTTTATCATTAGTGGAATAGTTTAAAACCGTGTAGATGGTGAAGTGTGTCTAAGGTCCTTGGTGCCAAAGAACTTCACCTTAGGATTCGACTAGATTTAAGTTTTCAAGCTTTATTTTTACTTTCTTTTGCTACTTTCAATTGTCAATCTGACTAGTTTTATTGAGTTGCCTTTGTTTGTGACTTAGTGGACTCATTGTAAGAACGATTGGAAAGTTACATTGGGTTAGGTTCTGACAAGGAAAGTCTTGATACTTAAGTTGTCCTAGTGAAACACCTCAATTTCCTGGGAGACCCCCTAGTGTGCTAGACTAGTTTGTCTTATCTTGAGAGCACTTCTTCAAAAAATTTAAGATGTCTCGCCATTCCCATCACCATAGTGGCATTGAGTCTCATGACAATACATCAAATTTGAGAAAAGTTTTGGAAGAAATTTGGATTATGAAAATAAACACTGATGTACAATTTGCCATTATGGCAGAGGAAATGAAGGCCTTAAAGAAGAAGGATCACAAGTATAAATCAAAAACTAGTTCATCAAAAAAATATTATTCTGATAGTGAGGAATAGTACGAGAGCAGCTAAACACTACCAACCTGACCCTTATCACCACCACAAGAAAGAAAGAAAGCCCAAGGAATCTAGAGTAGATCTTCCCCATTTCCATGGCAATAATAACATTGATACATTTTTAGATTGGGAGATGAAAGTGGAACAATTGTTTGAATACTATAATGTGAGTGAAGAAAGAAAAGTTCATCTAGCTACTCTTAGTTTCCAAAGACATGTCTTACATTAGTGGACTGCCTGTGAGGGATAGGATTCTTCATCATGAGCCAGCCATAGCTTATTGGAATTAAGAGTTCCCTTATAAGAAGACATATTCCTTCTTATTATCATAGAGAACTCATGGACAAACTTCATAGGCTCAATCAGAAAATATGAGTATTGAAGAATATAGGCAGAAAATGGAGTTGTATATGATGAGGGCAGGAATTAGAGAAGATGAAAGTGTAACTATGGCTAGATTCTTAAGTGGATTGAGTCTAGAAATGAGAGATAAAGTAGAACTTCTCCTTTATATGGATTTCCATGACTTGGTGCAAATTTGTATAAAGGTTGAACAACAAGTTTTGAGAAAAGGTGTAAAAAATAGGTTGGACTGAGTTCAAGAAGGGGGTGAATTGAACTTTCAAAATCTTTTCACAAATATGAATTGTTCTTGAAATTGAGAATGAAAATTCTTAATTCAATCACTCAACTCGTGTAATTCTGGACTGTCCAGTAAACAATCAATTATGCACAACGGAAATTATTAAAGATAAACCCATAAAACAATTTTCAGTATAGAGATGTATAAATCCAGAATCTAGATGATTAACCACAATCCAGTGGATTAAAAATAACCCAGAAACACAGTTGATTCAGATATATGTAAACAGATTCAGTGATCAGTTTATTAAGCGAATGCAAACAGATAATAAAAAGATCAAGAAGAGAGAAGAGGAAATCAAGAACACAAAGATTTATCCTGGTTCACCCTTCCTCAAGGGCTACGTCCAGTCCTTTGCAAACTAGCAAAGATTTCCACTAAAAAGATCACAAGATCAGTTTACAACCCTTACTCCTAGCAAGTTACAAACTGCTCCCCGCAGTACTTACTACTCCCAGTAGTAAACCCACACCTCACTGAACCCCTCAGCTAGTGTGAAACCAGTGCACCAAAACACTTGCAACCCGTAAGTAAACACTGGTTCCAGCAGCACTCACACTCTACTGAACCCCTCAGCAGATGTGAGACCAGTGCAGAAACCCACTACACCAACTCAATTACAAACGCAGTAATTGAAAACAGTAAACATATTACAAAAACAGCAAGATCAACAATTAATCACACAGTACTTCTACACATAACAGATTACAAAGACTGAAGATCAAGTGTAGAAGACTTAGCTTTGGTCTATAACCAAAGTTGCAAGAACCTCACTCAAGGATGCTTAAAGATTCACGTTCTTGGAGGTTTTTTGTTTTGAAAAGCTTTGTCAAGGAAGTTCGCACAAAAGGGGCGTTATTTCTCACTTAGAATCTCTCAAGAAATGCTTTTCGAAAATCTTAGTTATTTGAAAATGATAGTGCCAATTCCTTTAAATAGCCAAATCAGTTTTAAAATAGCTTAGCTGTCACAGTTCAATTAATTGTGAATAAATGTCCACCCCTTTCACTTGTGAATAGATGACACCATCATCTATCTACATATTGGTAAGGAATACCTTCAGCAAGTCTGTATAGATATTCCCGGACTGCTTGACAAAGCGTTGAAGCCTTTGAAACTTGAGGAGATCCACCACTTGATTCAGATTTTCATTTATAAGGAACTCCATCCTTAGGAATTTTGGGTTGACAAAAGCTTTCTGGCTAAACTCCCTGTGATACTTGTTGATGCTCTCCATGTTGCGACCGAACCATCTAGCAAGGAAGCCAGATTCATTACTGTTATCGAAATCATGTTGTTCAACTTATTTCACCACGACTTTCTTTGTTCTCTTTTTAGATGTTGAGGAGGAGGCCATGGTTTGGTTGAAGGCAAGGGCATAATGCTCAATGGGTTCGAGAGATTTAGTGTTCACACAATGAGTAGTGTAAGGTGTGTGCAAGTGAATGCAGAACCTATTCCAATTTAAAGAAACTCTAATGCACAAACAAACAAAACACTGAACACTACAGGACATAACAAATGCATGCACAGATTCTGTTGCACAGTAACAGATTGATTGTACTTATCTCCAGAGAATATTCTGAACTGCTTTTTGACCAGTTGACCACGAATTAATCTGTGACACGTGGCACTGTGAAGATTCTTCTCTTTAAGCATGTTGGTCCCACATGCAGGTGTGTCACATGTTGTTGAACATTGACCAATTGTGTCCCTTGACCATGAGCAGGTTACAACCTTGCCCTTATTCTCCAGCTGCAATGATTCCCATACAGTACTGATTCTGTTGAAGCAATTGATCAGTTCTAAATTGATTCTCTATCCTTTTCATATACTTATTCTTCACTACACAACATCTCCATTGTCCAGATATCATTGCCTTCCCAAGAAGCATCTCTTCTGGTGCAATAATACACAGATTTTGTTTGCACATCAATCAAACAACTACAATAGTTTATGCTCAATATTTGATTCTCAATTAACTGAGACACATTCCAGTCCGTAAACTACTTTCAGAATTAATTCACATTTTTGAAATCAATAATGCCCAATTCATTTTTGAGAAAATTGAATCTTTCTTTATTCAAGGGCTTTGTGAATAAATCTGCAAGTTGATTCTCTGAATCAACAAATTGAATTTCGCAATCACCATTCATAATGTGATCCCTTATAAAGTGGTGTCGAATTTCAATATGTTTGGTTCTATAGTGCTTAACTGGATTTTTAGTCAAGTTAATTGCACTTGTGTTATCACAGTGTAATGGAATTTTAGAAATATTAAGTCCAAAATCACTTAGCTGATGTTTTAACCAGATGGTTTGAGCACAACAGCTTCCAACAGCTATGTATTCTGCTTCAGCTGTAGACAATGCAACACAGGCTTGCTTCTAGCTGTGCCAAGATATCAAACTGGATCCCAACAAGTGACATGTCCCACTAGTGCTCTTCCTATCCACTTTGCAACCTGCAAAGTCAGAATCAGAATATCCAACAAGAATTAAAGTTACCTCACTTGGATACCATAAACCAACTTCAGTAGTTCCTTTGAGATACTTCAAAATTCTTTTGGCTGCCACATAGTGTGATTCCTTGGGTTTAGCTTCAAATCAGGCGCATAAACATACACTGAACATGATGTTTGGTCTACTTACTGTCAAATACAAAAGTGATCCAATCAATTGTCTGAACTTAGTCTGATCCACATCAACTCTAGTTTCATCAGCATCTAAATAGCATCCAGTGGCTATAGGAGTGGAAGCTTCCTTGCAGTTTTCCATATTAAATTTCTTCAATAATTCCCTGCAATACTTTGCTTGACAAAGAAATATGCCATGTTCAACTTGTTTAACCTGCAAGCCTAGAAAGAAATTGAGCTCCCCCATCATGGACATCTCAAATTCTCCTTGCATGGTAGCAACAAACTACTCACATAAACTTTCATTAGTTTAACCAAAAATAATGTCATCAACATAAACTTGAACAAGTATTATATCATTGCATGAATTCTTAATAAACAAGGTCTTATCTGTTTTCCCTCTCTTATAGCCTTGAGAAAGCAAGAAGTTACTCAACCTCTCATACCACTGTCGAGGTGCTTGCTTTAACCCATACAAGACCTTCTTGAGCTTGAAAACGTAATTTGGATTGTTGTGATCTTCAAATCCAGGGGGTTGGCTCACATAGACCTCTTCATCAATGAATCTGTTCAAGAAAGCGCTTTTGACATCCATTTGATGTAATTTGAACCCCTTCAAGCAAGCATATGCTAGTAGCAATCTGACTGCTTCCAATCTAGCTACTGACGCATACGTTTCACCAAAATCGATGCCTTCTTCCTAGTTATATCCTTTTGCCACAAGTCACGCCTTGTTCCTCACAATGACACCTTGTTCATGTATCTTGTTTTTGAAAACCCACTTGGTTCCAATCACATTCATCTCCTCTGATCTAGGAACAAGTGTCCAGACCTCATTTCTCGAAAACTGGTTCAGTTCCTCGTGCATGGCATTTATCCAGTTGCTATCTTCAAAAGCTTCACCCACTAACTTGGGTTGAACTTGTGACACAAAGGCCATATGTTCACAAAAATGATTCATTGATCTTCTAGTGGTTACTCTTTTTTGTACCTAACCAATGATATTGTCCAGTGATAGATTCCTAGGAACCCTCCATTCTCTAGGCAGTTCAGTACTCGTTGTTGCTGCTCCAGTGCCAGATTCAATTGGTTGATCTTGTGGTTCAATCGATTGAACTTCATTCGATTGATTGTCTTTTTCAAATTTACCCAATTGATCTGTGACAATCTGTTGATTCACTGGTTCATCATCATCTGCAGTAATCTTAATGTTTTCCTGCACTTTATGGTCAGTTTCATCAAATGCAGCATGCATGGATTCTTCTACAACCATGGTTCTCCTATTATACACTCTATATGCATAACTATGCAGTGAGTAACCAAGAAAGATACCCTCATCCGCTTTTGGATCAAATTTTCCCAAGTTATTTTTCCCATTGTTTAAAATAAAACATTTACATCCAAAAACTTTTAAATGGGAAATGTTAGGCTTTCTACCTTTAAATAGCTCATAGGGGGTCTTCTTTAAGATTGGTCGAATGAGTACTCTATTTAGTACATAGCATGTTGTACTAACTGCATCAGCCTAGAGGTATTTAGGCAAATCTGTTGCATTCAGCAGCGTCCTGGCCAACTTCTCCAATGATTTATTCTTCCTCTCCACCACTCCATTCTGCTGTGGAGTTCTTGGTGCAGAAAAGTTGTGCTTGATTCCTTGCTTCTCACAAAATTTATCAAATCTTTCAGTTTGAAATTCGCCCCCATGATCTGATTTAATAGTAGAAATCCTACATCCTTTCTCATTTTTAATCACTTTGGCAAATTTCTTAAAAGCAAGATAAGCATTATCTTTTGTGGCAATGAATAAAGTCCATGTAAACCATGAGTAATCATCTACAATTACTAGACCATAGTAATTACCACTTACGCTTTTGGTTCTTGAGGGACCAAATAAATCCATGTGAAGCAGCTCAAGTGGTCTAGTTGTAGAAACAACATTAATTGGTTTAAAAGAGCTTTTAGTTTGCTTACCCTTTTGGCATGCTTCACACAGTTTGTTCCTCTCAAACTTAAGCTTAGGAAGACCAATTACAAGATCCTTAGATGCAATCCTATTTAGATGATGCATGTGAATGTGTGCAAGTCTTCTATGCCACAACCAAGATTCATCATCTCGGGATAGCAAACAGTTCATACTAGGGATGATGCTTGAGACATTAAGCATGTAAACATTACTTACTCTTTTACTTACAAGAACTGTTTCAGTAGATTCTGAATCTTCTATAATGCATTGCTCTAGTTCAAATGTGATCTTGTAACCACGATCACACAGTTGACTGATACTCAGCAGACTATGCTTCAGACCTTCTATCAGCAACACATCCTTTATGATCACTTTATTCTCGCTTCCTATATCACCAACACCAAGAATCCTTCCTCAATTGTTGTCTCCATAGGTGACGAATCCTGCTGGTTTCCATTTCAAATTAATCAATTGTGAAGCCTCTCTTGTCATGTGCTTTGAGCATCCACTGTCCAGATACCACATCAGTTTACTGGATGCTGATTGTTCCTACAAAACAAATTGAGTTTAAGGATTTGGTACCCTATTAAGCTTGGGTCTAACAGTGTTAGATGTGCTTTTTGGCACCCACCTAACTAATCCTTTTGGCACACTAAATTTCCTAATCCTACAGTTTCTAACAGAGTGACCCTTTTTCATACAGTAGAAGCAGGCAATAGATTGTGAAGACTGTGATCTAAAACCTTTAAAAAAAATTGTTAAACAATTTTTGCTTTCCATTGGGACCAGCTTGATAACCAATGCCAGCCTTTTCATAAACACAATTTTGGGATCCCAAAAGAGCATTCAGGTTAGCTGTTCCCATAGAAAGTTTCGAAGCAGTAGAAATCAGATAACTCACTTTACTTTGCAAAACAACACAATTTTCACAATCAACTGGCTTGCTAGAGTTAAGTTTACTAGAGTGTGCAAAATTTAACTGCTTTTCTAAATTTTCAAAATCATCTTTTGCTTTAAGTAACTCATCCTCCAATTGCTTAACTCTATTTTCCAGCCAGTTGTTCATACCTTTCAATCTACTATTGGAATGAGCTAACTTGTTAGCTTCTTCATGTGTTTCTTGAAATGCATGAAGAAGTGTGATGTGGTTAGTACTATTAAATGAAGCACTAGATTCAGTACTACTTACTTCAGAATCTCTTCCAGCCATAATACACAGATTGGCTTCAATCTCATCTTCTGAAGAATAACTAGACAATGTAGCATTGTCCTCCCAAGTTATATACGCGCGTCTAGTTTTTCCAGATTTATTGTTCTTCTTTTCTGGTGCTTTGTCTTTGGTTGCAATGCTTGGACACTCAGCTTTCATATGTCCCTGTTTTCCACAGCCATAGCACACAAATTTAGTTGAACCAGAATCAGATTTATTTTTACCTCTTTTACCTTGCTGATTCTTCAATCTGTTCTTCATCTTTATGAATTTCTGAAACTTTCTTGTCAACAGATTGAGGTTCTCAGATTCACTGCAGTCTCCTGAACTTTCATCAGTTGATTCCTGAACAACAGTTCTAGTTTTGAGTGTCAGGCTCTTGATCTTTTTCTCCACTGTTTCCATTTCTTTCAACCTGATCATCTCTAGTTCATGTTCCCTCAATTTGCCAAACAGCGCTGCAGTTGTAAGTGTTGTCAAGTCTCTAGTTTCTGAAATTGCTGTGACTTTAGGCTGCTAGCTCCTGTCCAAGCACTTCAGAATCTTGATATTAAGCTCAGTCCAATTAGATGATTGACAATGTGTGTTAATCTCTTCTGGACATCAGCAACGGTCTCTCCCTTCTGCATTCTGAATAGCTTGTATTCCTGGATCAATGCATGTTTGCGTGCTCTCTTCACATCAGTGGTTCCTTCCTGTGTGACTTCTAGAATGTCCCACATTTCTTTGGCTGAACTGCATTGAGATACTCTAAAGAACTCATCCAGATTTAATGCAAAAGTTATAATATTTTTAGCTACACAATCATACTGCATTTTCTTGTTCTCAAGATCAGTTAACTCATCAAAGCACTTAACAGTAGACACACTATCAACAACATGCATAGGAATGAATGGACCATTTACTATGGCATTCCAGATGCCACGGTCAATAGATTCAATGAAGATTTTCATTCTTACTTTCTAGAATTGATAGTTTACCCCAGAAAACATAGGTGGTCTATTAATAGATGCACCTTCAGCAAAAGGTAACTTATTCTCAGCCATGGATCGAAATCCTGACTAGGATTCAAGATCCTAGCTCTGATGCCAATTGTAAAAAATAGGTTGGACCGAGTTCAAGAGGGGGGGTGAATTGAACTTTCAAAATCTTTTCGCAAATATGAATTGTTCTTGAAATAGATAATGAAAATTCTTAATTCAATCACTCAACTCGTGTAATTTTGGATTGTCCAGTAAACAATTAATTATGCACAGCGGAAATTATTAGAGATAAACCCAGAAAACAATTTTCAGTATAGAGATGTGTAAATCCAGAATCAAGATTATTAACCACAATCTAGTAGATTAAAAATAACCCAGAAACACAGTTGATTCAGATATATGTAAACAGATTTAGTGATCAATTTATTAAGCGAATGCAAACAGATAATTGAAAAGATCAAGAAGAGAGAAGAGGAAATCAAGAACACAAAGATTTATCCTGGTTCACGCTTCCTCAAGGGCTACGTCCAGTCCTTTGCAAACTAGCAAAGATTTCCACTAAAAAGATCACAAGATCAATTTACAACCCTTACTCCCAGCAAGTTACAAACTGTTCCCCGCAGTACTTACTACTCCCAGTACTAAACCCACACCTCACTGAACCCCTCAGCTAGTGTGAAACTAGTGCAGAAACCCATTGCACCAAAACACTTGCAACCCGCAAGTAAACACTGCTCCCAACAGCACTCACACTCTACTGAACCCCTCAGCAGATGTGAGACCAGTGCAGAAACCCACTGCACCAACTCAATTACAAACCCAGTAATTGAAAACAGTAAACAGATTACAAAAACAGCAAGATCAACAATTAATCACACAGTACTTCTACACAGAACATATTACAAAGACTGAAGATCAAGTATAGAAGACTTAGCTTTGGTCCAGAACCAAAGTCGCAAGAACCTCACTCAAGGATGCTTAAAGATTCACGTTCTTGGAGGTTTCTTGTTTTGAAAAGCTTTGTCAAGGATTATCGCACAAAAGGGGCGCTATTTCTCACTTAGAATCTCTCAAGGAATGCTTTTCGAAAGTCTTAGTTATTTGAAAATGATAGTGTCAATTCCTTTAAATAGCCAAATCAGTTTTAAAACAACTTAGCTGTCACAGTTCAATTAATTAAACAAACCATTTAATCGATTGAATTGACCGTTAGTTGACTTAGTCAAAGATTCCAGTAATAATAGAAATAACTATCACATCCAATCGATTGTTTTAAAAATTCAATTGATTGAAAAATCTCTTTCAGCAAAAAGTAGTTTAGGCTATTTTTCTTAAAACCAGTTTTAATAAAAATATTTGTGAATCTCTTAGCACCCCAGGAATGATGAACCATGCCACTGATGGTTAAGGATTAAGCCAACACCAACACACAAACCCAACTAAGGATTAAGACCAAATCACCCAACCATCTTCATGTTGGCTCAAAGTCTTCACTTGAACAATTCTGGTACAGGTTGGTTCCAACAGATTCTTCATGAAGCAGTCTTCATCAACTCACGTGCTAGGCATTGATCTAACATAGTCCACATCCAATCCATCAGAAACTGCAGCAAGTTATGGTCTTTGTTGACTTCATCAAATCACATGCTTAGCCTTGGTGCTAACAAAAGGCACAAGTCGAAGTTCCTACTCTAACTCCTATTCCAAGACCGATTATAAGAGGGAGGGAAAATCATTAAAAGAAAAACCAAGAGAGAATCCCACCAAAGCCATAGTTCAAGAAAGTGGTAAGAGAAGAGAAGAACCTACATCCTCTAACCGATCTAGTGACATCAAATGCTTCAAGTTCTTGGGTTGAGGTCATGTGAAATCCTAGTGTCCTTCTATGAGGACTATCTTGTTGAGAGGCCAAGACTTGTATAACATTGAGGAAGAAATAATTGAGGAAAGCACTAGTAAGGGTTCTGAGTGTGAGAATTGTGAGGATGCTTACCCTTATTCTGGAGAACTCCTTCTGATGAGAAATTCTAATATGCTAGGTACTACCCATAGAGAGAACATTTTCCAAACAAACTGTCAAATTTTTAACAAAAATTGTTCTCTCATTGTGGATAGTGGATCATGCTACAACTTTTGTAGTATCTGGTTGGTTAAATTGTTGAAACTCAATACAGAAGTCCATCCACAACCTTATAAACTATTGGATTCAAAACGATGAAAATTTGATTGTGACTCAACAAGTGAAAGTCAAGCTTTCTATGGGACAATACTCTGAGAATGTTTTATGTGATTTAGTTCCCTTATAAGCTTGTGATATTTTGTTAGGATGACCCTTACAATTTGAACATAACATCATTTATGATGGTCGTGCTAACAAAATCACTTTCATTTGTCAGAATAATAAGTTTGTGATCAATTCTTTATCACCTTTTCAAGTGGTAGAAAACCAATTATAAACAAAAAGAGAGAATATAAAATCAAATAAAAACATAAAAACGTCTAGCTTAATTAGGTCAAGAACTTCAATGTATGGAGCTTAGGCATGAAAATTAGATAGAAAGAGTGAAGGAGAAATAGAAAGAGAAAGAAAAGAGAGGAAAGAACATGAAAGAAAAGAAGAACCCTTGGCCAAAACTGAACCAGACATTAAATTCTCTCCAACAAATATATCTTGTACGAAGTTTATTGAAGAGAAACTTCTATTTAGGGTTGACATAAACTCCTCCTTCATAGAAAGAACTTGTGAGGAATTTCCCGGAGAAAAATTGGATATTCAAAATATTAGGTTACCTCACACAACAGAAAATCATGAAAATATAAATAAAAGTAAAAGTGTTGGTTGGGTCAGATATTTGTGTCCATCATTTGGTAAGGAGTATCTTGATCTTTGGAGTTTGTTCCTTGGAAATTTTACTTTCATTCTTAAATGTTTTATATATATGTCACCTATTTTACTATTTTCATGTCTTTACAGAATTGTGTTTGACCTGGGAAGGTAGTAAGAATAAACAAATAATAATAAAGTTTCTGTCCGTAACACATTGCAAGATCTGAGGATAGATCCCTTTCAAGAGGAAGGGGATGATGGAGTATGCCCGAACATCATTAATCAAAGAATAAAGAGGACAAAGAGCCAGAGTGATAATTAAGAGTTTTCTATAAGATTGGGCCCATCTCAGCCTATTTGGGCTTTTAATCAGCTGCTCGGACCCAAATGCAAACATGAAGAAATCACTTTGGAGAAAGTAAAATATAAATGAAAAGTCCTGTAAAATTGTATAAATTGTTAGAATAGTTTAAAATAATTTAGGCCTTGTATTTGGGCCAAGTAGAATAAATTTGGGCCTTATATTTTTGGGCCATGTAGTGTAAGTGTGGGCCTTGAGGTCCATAGATAATGTTGGGCTTGATCAAGGAGTCCAAGTAGCCCAAGGGAGAAGCTCTCTCCTTGTGCCACTTGTCATCACCTTGTGAGAACCTTGGAGTGCAACCTAGGTTTTGGGAAGCTTGTCTTAGAAGCTAGGGTTAGAAGCTTGTCTTAGAAGCTAGGTTTAGAAGCTTGTCTAAGAAGTTAGGTTTAGAGAGCTTCTCCTACAAGCTTCTTCCTCTCCTTACTTCTATAAATAAGTGTGTAGACTCTTTGTAAAGTAAGCTTGATTTACCTTAGAGGAATGTTGGAGAAATTTTAGCACATTATCAAGTTTCTCTCTTTGAGTTGCTTCTCCAAGAAGCTCTTGAAGAACTCCAGAAGGTTGGCCTCACCTCCTTCTACTATATCCTTCATCACTCATTCCACCAAAACTAAGATTCAAGGAAGAATCTTCCTTCACTACGACAATTGAAGTGTACACAAGAAGCTAAGAGCACCTAGGATCTCTTCTATCATTATCTGTGTAGTAGTTCTGAACACACGTATTACATTTTCCTGACTGACGCACCAAAGTTCAGTGTGTTTATCAATGATCTGAATGTCATTTTGAAGATTGTCCTTCCACTTCTCGTTGTACGGGATCGACATGGAAGGGCTTGCAGTAGAGACATAACACCCAATAATGTCAACATGGAAGTTCTTGGAGCAAATGTATGACACCCACTTCGAAGTGTTAGTATATGTTCGTAAATGGTTCATTGCATAGCAATTTTGAAGCCCATATTTAGGAATGCAAATTCAGGACGTGAACTTGAGTCTCTTTTTTAATGAATACAAGCAGTTGTAAGTTTTTTTCAATCTTTTATTTCATTACGTCATCAAATGAGATCATTATGGAGGTCCTTGTATTAAATGTATGACACCCACTTTGAACTGGTTGACTATGTGTTAATAAATAGTTCCTTAAGGTGAAATTTTGCTGACAATTATTAAAAGTGGGAAGTGTATTTAAAATATTTTCTTTCCTTTTCTTGTACAGTTAGGTCAATATAAACCTCGTTGCGATTATTGTATGACACCCACACAGAGGTGGTTGCATGTATGTATGTAGGTGGTTCAGTGAGTTCCAATTTTGAAGGCTGCAATTAAATTAGAAAATTGACATCTTCATGTTCAGTCTGATTGTGAATGCAAACACTTGAATCAGTTTTGTTTTTTCATTTAAGATTTTCCTTCCTTTTATCCTTCAATGAGGTGAATATGGAAAGTCCTTCCAATAAACTATGTTACGCACATGGTTCCGGTTGACTATGTCTCTATAAATAGTTCATTGGGTACAATAAGTGAGTATTCTGACCAAAACTGCGAATTCAAATCTTCAACTTCAGTCTGTTTGGAATTTAACTCATTTTGAAGGTGTTTTTTTGAATATTTTGCCACCTCTTATGGTCCAATTAGGCTAACATGCAAGTTCTTAAGGAAAGATATGACACTCACATGGTTCGGTTGACTCTTTGTAAGTGGTTCGTTGGGTACAATAAGTGAATACCCTAACCAAAACTGTGAATTCAAATCTTCAAGTTCAGTTTGTTTGGAATTCAATCCATTTCAAAGTGTTCTTTGAACATTTTCATTCCTTTTGTGGTCCAATTAGGTCAACATAGAAGTCCTTACAGGAAAGGCATGACACCCACATTCTTGGGTTGACTATGTGGTTGTAAGTGGTTTATTGGATACAATAAGTGAAGACCCTTACTAAATGGGAATTGAAATGTTCAAGTTCGGACTATTTTGAACATTTACCCACTTTTTGTGGTCCAATTAAAGTGGTTAAAAGTGATTTCATTTGTCTATAAAAAATAAAGATACATTTTGTACATTTGTCCAAAGAATAAGGATATGCAATTGTTGTATAATTGTTTACAGTTCCAAGGTATGCAGTTAATCTTTAATTGTTTACAGTCTTAAGCTTAAATCTTAGACAGAATAGTGGTTCAATGAATATTGTCCTCGTGTAGAACCCATTCTTCTATGAAGACTTGCATTTGTTGCTGAAAATAAAAGAACCCCGTCAATTTATACATACATGCCTCAGAGATGGAAACAAGCAATCTAAAACAAATCAAAAAGTGTTTTACTCTAGTCACCTAAGTAGTTTAGTGAGCACGACATTTGAATACATATATGCCTCAAATGGAAACAAGAAATCTAAAATAAATCATGAGGTGGTTTACTCTAGTAAACTAAGTGGTTCAGTGAGAAGGACTTTCGCATACATACATGCCTCAGAGATGGAAACAAGCAATCTAAAACAAACTAAGAAGTGGTTTACTCTAGTCACCTAAGTGGTTCAGTAAGCACGACATTTGAATACATACATGCCTCAGAGATGGAAACAAGCAATCTAAATATAAACCAATAAGTGGATTACTCTGATCACCTAAGTGGTTCTGTGAGAAGGACTTTCACATACATACATGCCTCAGAGATGGAAACAAGCAATCTAAAACAAACCAAGAAGTTGTTTACTCTGGTCACCTAAGTGGCTCGATGAGCACGACATTTGCATGCATACATACCTCAGAGATAGAAGCCAACAAGGTGTGAAAAACCCAACAAGGAATGACTAACTGTGTTCACCTAAGTGGTTCGCGGAGTACGACATTGGCATACATGTATGAAAAATGTTCTCCCTCTAAGACTCGGGTTGAGGACTATACTAATTGTTGAGGGTCCTAAGGATCATAAGTAACTTTCCCTCACACGCATATGCAACCTCACTTGTTTGACTCTCAGATTTTTCACTAACACTCTCATCAACAGACTCATCCTCACTACAATATATGTCATGGTCCCTCATAAGAATGGTTCTCATAAATAGACATTGGGCCTTAACATAACCTCGACCCATCATACACTTAAAACATTTAATATCACTAGTGTGAGTGGATGCACTATGCTCATCTTTCTTTTGATGTTTTTCTTATGCTAGGCTTAGAGAAGGGTTCTCTTTAGGTTTTTCTTTTATGGGTTTACCCTCCCTCTTGTAATTTTTCTAGGGATAAGAGCTAGAGTAAGAACTTCTTCCTGGTCCTTTTTTCAAAATTTGTTGCTCAACTTTTATACACATTTGGACCAGATCATGGAAGCCACAATAGGGAGGAAGTTTCACTTTACATATAATCTTAAGACCTAGTCCACTTATAAACCTAGCCATAATCATTGATTTTTCCTCCCTAATACCAACCCTCATCATGTACAACTCCATTTTCTGTCTATATTCTTCTATGCTCATGTTTTTTTGACTCAATCTAAGGAGTTTATCCATAAGCTCTCAGTGGTAATAGGAGGGAACGTGTCTACGTCTTAAGGCACTCCTAAGGTCACTCCAGTTAAGTGTGGGAGGCTTATTATGAAGACGTCTCTCTCTAACATGTGCAAACCATCAATGCAAAACATGGCTTTGGAAACTAAGGGTGACTAAGGCACCTTCCATTCTTCACTCACTTGGTCGCAATCAAAAAGTTTCTCAACTTTCATTTCCCATACTAGAAAGGTTTCAACATCGTCTTCCCCATAAAAGTAAGGGAGATCTACCCTAGTTTCCTTAACCTTTTTCTCTCTTCTATTTCTAGTGGTGGTGTCCCAAGAGTTTATTATTCATAGTAATCATGAGTCATTTAAGTATTTGAAGGGTCAACATAAATTAAATAAAAGACATCCTAAGTGGGTGGAATTTCTGGAACAATTTCAGTATGTAATCAAGTACAAGAAGGGCAAAATTAACATTGTGGTCTATGCTTTATCTCGGAAGCATTTGTTGTTTTCTAAATTAATAGCCCAAATTCTTGGATTTGATAACATTATTGAATTATATTCTCAAGATCCTGAATTTTCATCCATTTTCACCAAATGTCAACAAAAACCTCAAGGAGGGTATTATGTAAATCAAGGGTATCTTTTTAGAGAAGGAAAGTTATGTATACCCCTTGGTTCACATAGGAAACTTCTTGTACAAGAGTCACATGAAGGGGGTCCTATGGGTCACTTTGGGGTAGATAAGACGTTAAGCATATTAAGAGAAAAATTCTTTTGGCCCTACATGAGGCGAGACATACAAAGGTATTGTTATAAGTGCATTGCTTGTTTATAAGCTAAATCTAGAATCATGCGTCATGGATTATATACCCCACTACCTGTTGCTTGTGCTCCCTGGGAGGATATCAGTAAGGACTTTGTCCTTGGACTACCTAGAACTCAAAGGGGGTTTGATTCTATTTTTGTGGTTGTGGATCATTTTAGTAAAATGGCACATTTCATTCCATGCCACAAAGTAGATGATGCAAGCAATATTTCTAGACTCTTCTTAAGAGATGTGGCAAGGCTTCATGGGTTAGCTAAAACCATAGTGTCAGATATAGACCCTAAGTTCATTAGTCGTTTCTGGAGGACTCTTTGGGGAAGACTAGGAACTAAACTTAATTTTTCTACCTCTTGTCATCCTCAAACGGATGGACAAACCGATATTTTTAATAGGTCTTTATCCGCTATGTTAAGGGTAATCTGGAAGGGTAATCACAAATCACGGGATGAGTATCTTCCTCATATTGAGTTTGCTTACAATAGAGTAGTTCACAAGACTACTCAACTTTCACCTTTTGAGTTTGTATATGGGTTTAATCCTCTCACTCCAAAAGATTTGATTCCTTTGCTCAATCCTACTAATTTCATTCATAAAGAAGGGGCATCAAGGGCTGGTTTTGTAAGAAAATTACATGAGAAGGTTAAAATTCAAATACAACATCAAAGTGAAAAATAAGCTAAGCAAAACAATAAGGGGAAGAGAGAAATAAGTTTTAAAGAGGGAGACTGGGTTAGGCTTCACTTAGGAAAAGATAGATTTCCAAACCAGAGAAAGTCAAAACTTAGTCCCCGTGGTGATAGACCTTTTCAAATCTTAAAGAAAATAAATAACAATGCTTATCAATTGGATCTACCTGAAAATTATGGAGTACATACTACCTTTAATGTGATTGATCTCATTCCTTTTGTAGCTAGTAATGAAGATGAGGTAGACGAGCCAAATCTGAGGTCAGATCCTCTTCAAGAGGGAGGGGATGATGGAGGAGGGCTCAGGCAAGGTCCAGTCACCATAGCCATGTTCAAACATCTTGAAGCCAGTGCAGAGTCAGAGGCCCCTATGCAGATCAAAATGTTGACTATTATTAGCTTTGATAATTTTTGTAAAAATTGTAAAAAGTATATTAGGGAAATTTGGATTTTTTTGTAAATAACCCTAGGTGCCTTACAGTTTATAGAAGGCACCTAGGTTAGGGTTTTTAGACACTTGGAACATTGTACATGTGGCGCATTCTCATTGGCGCATAACTTAGGGTATGGAGTAGCTTGTTCCACACACTAGGTTACCCTGACCCTAGCGTATGGTGCAAGTTAGGGATTCTAACCCTAGCTTCTCCTACACGCTATCAAGGAAGCTTGCTAGGCAAGCTAGGGTTTCTAACCCTAGCTTCTTCTACATACTTTCTATAGCTTGCTAGGTAAGCTTCTAGTTCATCTCTTCTTCTATAAATAAGAGGCTTATGAGCTTCTATTGTAAGCTTGATTACCTTAATGAAATGTTGCTGAATTTTCTGCACATTGTATCAAGTTTTACATTGAGTTTCTTTTTCTAGAAGCTAGAAGCTCTCTCTTGAAGGTTGGCCTCCTCAAGGCTTTCACTACCTACTTTACCAAAACCGTACCAATCTTCACCTCCACGCTTCCTTCCATGGTGAATTCTTCTGCATCCATTACTTCTGCATCATGAAGAGCTCCTCCCATACATTGTGTTCAGCGCAAAAGGCTTGGACATGCTCTTCATCCATTGGAGCGTGAGCTACAAGCTACAACACCAAGGAGCCTCTCAATCACAATACATGGCCCAAAAGAAAATATACAACTCTATTAATTATAAATGACAAATGGCCCTTGAGGATAAGAGCTTGGCTCTGTTGAGCCCAACTAAATTTCACTTTTCTTGAATTCTTCTGGCCATAGCTCTTGTGGTCGGTCCCTTGTTAAGGGCTCTTCTATCAAATCTGTTAGCACCAGTGGATAACTAATTGTATTTGATGAAGCCAACCATGTGTGAAGAAGTTCAAGACCTATGATCATATGTGGAATGCATGAAGATTCATGAAGATTTGAAGCTTGATCTAGAACTTAGGAATGTGGTTGAGGCAAGTATGATTCAACTTAGCATGATGTGCATTTGTTAATCATTAATAAGCTCCAACAATTTAAAAAGCTGATTTAAACAAATGTTTTTGAAATAATCACA
>Ga0209700_103185_pt1 | contig 31913 bp, 18 predicted proteins | sample SiratroredBW_FD_187528 | JGI IMG/M metagenome (GOLD analysis project Ga0209700, IMG submission 187528) | Root nodule microbial communities of legume samples collected from California, USA - Siratro red BW (SPAdes) (version 2) | ecosystem: Host-associated > Plants > Roots > Nodule | place: USA...
AAAACAAAGAAAAAAAAAAACACGAGTTCGTAAGGTATAAAAGCGCGATGGTGACAGAAAACTTGAAAGAGCTTGTGGCGGTTGAAATGAAGGAAGGTGAGATTCAGTGAGAGGTGCAGTGGTTGATTCATGCTCTAATGGCGGTTACTTTCAGAATGAACCACAACAAACATGGCGTGCTTGCTCGTTTGAAGACTCTCGTCAACTCTCGGGTGCGCAAACACCACACCACTCTTTTACTTTGGTTGAGGCATTTTCTCAAACACATTGCGACACGTGACATCTCTATCTAAACCTATTAATTTTTCTTGAATTCTTTGGTTTAGAACTTTCACTCCGCTGATCCCAAACTAGCCAAACAACCAAAGCAAGACAGACCGTCTCCAAAAGAAGACTTGGACTACTCCGTTTGCCGAGGTAAAATTACCTCTTTGTTTTTTTACCTTGCTCAGCTTAGCACCGTTATTGGAAGATTTGTGCCTTCTTCTTCTATCGCTTTCATGTTACTGAATTTATTTTTCTCATTGAGCCACTATGATATCATCAAACAGAATGCACATAAAAACATATGAAAGTCTCTGATACTGAGTGCATGTGGTCACCTAAAATCAGTTTCAGACCTTGTTTTTTAATGTAGAAACCCATACTAAGCCTTTGATTGCATGCATTTGAGACATCGTTACACATTGAAGCTATTATTCAGATCGCATAGGCATCTCAGAATGGAAGACTTTGGATGCGGAGGAGCTTGGTGTAAATAGTTCTATGATTTCATACTCATCTATGTTTGTCCTGAAACTTCTCCGGAGAAAAGGTGAGAATTTCCTAATACCCGTGACACCTTAATATTGTTGTGTGCTAAAGGCTGGTAAAATTTTGGTATTCTCAAATAATGGTAAAAGAAGAGCACTGCCTTCCTTGCCAGCTTATTTTATTTGTATCTTGATTTTGAAAGTCTGATCTTAGTATTTAGTTATTGAGTATCCTTTCTGGTTACTCCTAATAATGTAGATACCCGAACCGAAGGATAATTTACAGGGGAGCATTTTTGCAGCTTTTAGCGAGTAGAAGTGCTAGTCAACAAAGTTAAAGGATAATTCTATTGATTACAGTGCATTGGTAAGGACTAGAGTGAAAGAATAATCAATATGAGAAGTTTATATTGATGTGATAGGTAAAGTGATACAAAATACTGAAATAGGGGTCCCATTTACGCTAGTAATTAGGTACTATAGTAGTCGTACCAGTAAAAGCACAAACCATCTTACAACAATAAGAAGAGTAACCCTATTTATGCAAAGGTATGGGAGAGGGCCGTTGTGTAGTTTTGCCCTTGCAATGCTAAGTTTTTGTATTCGAATCCATGACCCATCGGTCACTAAGGCACAACTTTACCATTGTGCCACTGTATGCAACCTTAATTTGCACATGCAAGAGGCTGTTTTTGGATGCAAGCTCATGATCAAGATATCATCACGACACTACTTTATCATTGTCCTAGGACTCACTCTCAAATAAGGGAACAGAGCATAAAATAATAAATTGGAGGGAACTAAAGGCATTATGAGATATTACAAATATAATGTTATGAGGATAGCTAATTCATTTTAGAACACTCTCAAGACAATTTGAGATATACTCCGTGTTTTTCTTTGATCTTTACACCTTCTTTTGAAAAGGATGCTAGTATGACACCTTATTTGTTTGGGTAGGAATGAAGTGGAAAGAAATACGATGGAAATATTACACTTCTATTGTTTACCAGAAAACACTTCCCCTCCCCTAAATAAAATTGGCATAGAATGGGAAGGAAAGGATCTCCCTTTTTTCATTTTTTTTTGTTTTAATATCTTTAAAAACTAAATATTTTTATAACAATTTTTTAAAACAATAAATAAGATTATGTTAAGAAAAAATATTCGAGAAAAATATTTTTTTTAATTAGTATGAAGATATTTTTCATACAATTTCTTTATTTCTTTCAACTCTATTTTTCACTCCTCCAAACAAAAACAAAGAGAAATTCTTGTACTTTTTTCTTTCTTATTTCTATCGTGCAAACAACACATATTTTCCACTATATTTCTATCATTCCTAATATATTTCTATCATTCGTAATATATTTCACACCTAAATCCAAATAAAATATTAATGCATTTCTACTATACCTGTTTATGCATATTGGTAGAAAATTTCATTTACCATGACCTTTTTTGTATTTCGCTGTACCCATATAAAAACTATATTCTTTCATCTTTTATGAATTGCAGGATTTGAGTCCTACTTAGTAGGTGGGTGCGTGAGAGATCTAATACTGAATAGAACTCCAAAAGATTTTGATGTTATCACCACAGCTAAGCTTATGGAGGTTTTATGACAATGACTCAATTTATGAACTATATTAGAAGCATATTATACTATTCAGTTTTAAAACCCTTTTTTTCTTCAATGATATCTAACAGGTTAGAAAGCAGTTTCGTCGTCCAGCTCGTGCTGAAGTTGTTGGACGTCGTTTTCCAATATGCATGGTTCATATAAAAGGTTCTGTGGTCGAGGTTTGTCCATTAAGTAGTTATTCAAGATTACCTTTGCCTTTATTTTAATCTACAAAGTACATGTATGATTAATGTGCACTCATTTGGAGGTTCTGTTTTCAATAATGTAATATCAAAATATTAATCAACCTATATATTGATATTGTATCAGGTAACTAGTTTTGAGACAGTGGCACGAACTTCCAATGGGAAGGAACAATTTTTGTACTCTCTGTTGCCCAAATGCAGTAATAAAAAAGACTTATTTCGCTGCAAAAACTCCTTGCTCAGAGACTTCACAATTAATAGGTATTGTTGGAGTTTTTTTTTCCTTCAAATTTTTTATAGCTTGTAGTCCATCTATTTGTTTTTGCATAGTTTCTGTTTTTACTTGCTCTTTAAACGGGATTTTGGATTATATGTTGCAATGTAGGAAGTCACAGTAACAAGTATCAGTTTTAATCTTTGATATTTAATTTTTATTTCTGTGTTATTAATCCGTTTCTGATTCTGGAATCAGTTTATTTTATGACCCCTTTGCCAATAAAATCTACGATTATACCAATGGAATGGCAGATTTGAAGATCTTAAAGGTAACTCTCTATTCAATGTGTTACTGCATTTTTACAACCCCAAGCATGAGTGTAACTTGTAATTATGTTTGGTGATGTGGATTCAGCTAGAAACTGTTATCCCTGCACAGCTGTCCTTCAAAGAGGATCCTGGTAGGTAGCATCATACTTTCATCAGCATCTTGAAATAAAGCATTATGAATCACATTTATTTGCATCAACTATGAAAATGAAGTCACATGTAAGAATTTGTCTGTAGGAAGAATTTTGCGTGGCTTGAGAATTGCAGCTCGGCTAGGTTTATCAATATCAAGGGAGATTGAGACATCACTCTGGACATATTCTTCACTAGTTAAGACCTTGGACAAGGTAGGTACATCAATTGAAATTGGCATAACAGCTTGTCATAGTTGTTGCCCATGGGTTGTATAGAAATGCTCCTTTTTTGTTGCACTTCATTATTGACAGTTGGAAAAAGTAAATTGGTTCATTACACAACATACCCATAAGGTTTTATTTTTGGATATCAAATTAATTATAGTTTTAGTTTCATTACTCATCTTGCTTTTTCTATATATATTTCAGAATAAAATTATGATTGAATTGAAGTATATGCTGTCTTATGGAGCTGCTGAACCATCTCTGCGTCTACTTTGGAAATTCAAATTGCTTGAATTTTTGCTTCCTGTACATGTAAGTGAATTTGAATTACCGATTTTAGTCTTTTAATAATATGCCTATCAGCCAAATACAGTTGTTACTAATTGACTGGTTACAGGCAGCATATCTAGATGAACAGGGTATTGAAGAAGATGCTCAGGCTTCCAAAATGTTGTTAGTAAGTTCGCTTTGCAAATAATTGTACAGCATGTTTCTTATGATATTATTTTGATTGAATGAATGCAAATGCAAATAGTATTGAATTTACTACCTTACATGGGTAGGATATACAATCCAGAGAACTTAGTCATTGATTTAACCATTGTTTTCAAATGACCAAGTTCCTCTTAAAAGTATTTATACTAGACTTTGGAAAACACAAAAACAGATAGATAATAAAAACTCTTATCATTTTGAGTCATAGCAAAAAAGATCTATTTGACAACAAAACCAAAGCAGAGCCAAATGGTCACCCCTTGGTGCTCAAGAGATTTACGACCATATTTGTGGCAACTGTGGGTAGGACACACCTTTTTGGTCCACTACTTACCTCAATGACGATGGCCGCAGCGACAGTAGTTATTAAGGCAGCGGAAACCAGGGTCCCAAGGTTGGGAGCTCCGATACCAACTTAAAAAATAAAAGAAAATTATTTTATTGATATTAATCACACTAATAACCAAAACCTCTTAAAAAAGGGAAATAAAAATATGTTGAAATAAATAGGAAGATTCTAAAGGTATTCTTTCCTAATTACTTTGGAGATATTAAAAACATTTTTTATCTTAATAATCTGCTATTTACAGCAGTGTACAGTCAAATATTGCTATTAATATAAGATTTGTTGTGTCTCAAAATTGATAAGTGAACTTGATAGAGTAATCCTAAATAATTTGCACACATATCTAACTGAAATTCCATTTGAAAACCACGAATCCTAAGGACAGAAGAATATTGTTACTACTCTTCTGATGGTAAGATATTTTCTTTTTATAACTAAAGATAAACTGGATAGTAGGTTAGATGAGGTTAACATAAATTAGTATGACTATGAACAGATTCTTACATATTCTGATGATTGCTTGTGTGAGTGCGCAAAAAATTGGATATGTATGGACACAATAATGTCTACATGAAAGGGATATATAAAAAATGTCAAGGTATAATGACTTTACACTCCAAATACTTATTACTGTTTACCCTCTCATCTCCACCTACTTGAACAAGTGTGGTCTTATTCACAATCACAATCATAGAAGTGTACATTTGCTATCAAACTTGTATGCTTTCACTTCTTATGGTTCTTTTTTTACTTTTTGCAGAAGTTATTCTTCCATCTGGATAAGTTGGTTGCATGCGATCGACCTTGTGATTGCACTCTGTGGTGAGTGATTGTAAGTTTCGTTTGTTACAAGAGTCCCCTCTCCAATAAAAAAAAAAATGTGTTAACCCCAAGAATTTAGCTTAGTTTTCTGTCAACCAGGTTTTGGGACAATTTTAGGGTGTAGGTTTGAATGCGAACCAATATCTAATAGCACAATTATGCCTGTATAAAAAGGTAGAGCTGTCTTCTGAAACTTTGATCTTAGATTGAGGGAATTAAAAAATTATTATTGAATCTAAGTTTCAAATATTAGATGCTCTTGGGTAACTGAGTTTTAAGTGTTTAATACCATATATTGTGAACAGTTTTATGTTCTTGAAACTATTTGGGTTACATATATCATGTCATTTTTAGTCAACTATTTAGCTGAGCTGACCTGGTTCCTGATATGGCAAATCAAGATCCTTATGAATAAGTACTTTTAAAACAAAGCTATCTACTTTGGCAAATAAAAAACCAGCATAATAGTGGGCTTATTTTTCAAGTTTTTGTGGGCGGAACTGATGAGGGAGAATTACTGGTTTATTGAACCTTATTTTCTGCTGTAGCTGGAATTTACTTGGCTAAGGCTTGGATGGGTGTTGTTTGTGAATTTATATTGTCTAAGTGATGGTGTTTGTGTTTGTGTTTGATACCATTGTATATTTATATGTGCTACAGGATTGGATTGCTTGCATTTCACCTGGCATTAGTAAATAATCCTCAAGATGCTCTAGTGGTGTGGACTTTTGCATCTGTTCTATATCATGGAGAGTGGAAAGAAGGTGTTAAATTCGCTAAAGAACAAGCCAGAATGAGTGTTAATTTTGTACCTGAAATAAGAAAGTCTAATATATGGAAATCAGATGAAGAAATTGAAATAGCAGTTACTGAATTGGCAACTTCGGTGATGCACTCGATATTTGCGTTGGTTGATGAAAATAGTCTTCGTCAGTTCATGAGCATGTCTAGATATCCATCTTTTCCACAATCTGGCATGGTAAGTAAATCTATTTCATAAAGTTGCAACAGATCAGGTTCTATTCTAATTGATTAGGCTATTCTAACATGCCGTAGTTAGGGTTTATGATACTTCCTTGTTTCTACATAGACCTTGTCAACTATTATAATCATTTTGGGCTCTCAAATTGAAGTACCTTTGCTATCATGTAAAGTTCTAATTAGGATTTTTAGAGTTTGGACTTGAAGCTTAACAAAATCCCACAAAATTGACTTATAAAGTTATTGGCCTAGAGTGGGGCAAATAGGAGAGGCAATAATGGATTTAGGATTGACTCTAATACTATTTTAAAATTTGGGCTTAACCCCAAAAACTAGATTAAAAGGTGAGTGTTACGCCACTTATTATGACTTTATTACTAATCAATGTAGAATCTCTAACATCCCATTTCTGCCAATGACCAGATATTTTGACAATATTAAACACACATAATTCAACCAGCTATCCATTGCCCAGAACTCCTTCTAAGATGAACACCAATCCGAATTTTAGACCGTTGGTCAATAGACTTCATGTAGCTTAGTGGAAATTGGAACATATCAGTAGATCATGTTGTATTTTTGCTGGGATATTTATCCTTTCTGCCCTTGTACCAAACTGGTATAGTACCTGATTATAAAGTTATCCCATAGGTTTACTCAAGCCATCTTTTATCCCTTGTAATTTTTTAAATAGATCATTGTGCCCATTTGAAGATGTTATTTTGTGGTAACTCAAAAGGGTCCAATCCAACTGGGTTATTGCGGATTTCAGGTATTTGTATCCAAGAAAGCAGGGAGTCTTGCTTCTGCAATTTTCAAAATGCTGGCCAGTGATGGTAAATTTTACAAGAGTGGGAGAAGTACAAATTTGAAGATAAATTATAACATGCTTGGGAAGGGTCAACTTTCAGAGACTGGATTTGTTTTGGGCAAAATTGTTCTTGAAACTATGAGTAGTGGAATTGTTGGGGATGGGGAGGATTCTGAAGCTGGACAATGTCACCTAAAGACTAAGGGCACTGAAGAAATTGGTCCATCGCAACATGCAGATCTGGTAAACCATCAAGTGGCGTCAATGGATGGTGAAGGACAACTTTTATCAATACCAAATTCAGAATGTGGGCAAGGAAAAAACAAGAAACGGAAACTGGTTGAGAATAGGTGTATTGCAAGGAAGAAAATGAGCTCAGGGAACCGTGAATTGTCAGAGAAATTTAAATGCAAGGGAAATGAAAAAGAGCAGCAGAAGCTAGATAAGACAAGCCAGAAGGTTGATCAGTCCATGAAGAAGGACTCCGCAAAAAATAAAATTTATCGCAGAAAACAGCTGATAAATGATAGGAAGAAAATAACCAGTGCCGATACACGTTCTCTAAACCAAGCTATGCAAATGAAGACGGACGAACACAAATTGGACGTGGACGCAAAAACAAATGAGTCAGACTTGAAGAAGAAAAAAATGGGTGTATCATTGGTCGAACTCTTTAAAGTGAACTAAGACTGAAACCGCACAAAACACAAGCTAAGTCTCCACTCCCAGTCTCTTCAAGCGACGAATAAAAAATTTTGGTAGCAGCAGATGTTTTATTTCCTCCTGCCTGTCCAGCATAGTTCAGAGACAAAATCAAGCAGATAATTCTAGCTATGCCTTTGGCCAGAAAGAGTTTAGCTTCGTACTTCTCTTGGTGGTTTAAAACTGCATTCAGTTCCTCTACGTTGTTCTCATGCTTATTTTTTTAAGGTTCTATTGGGTCTATATTTTGTCACCATTGGGAGATATCCCTTCCCTCCACTTTTTATCGTGGCAGAGAACCGAGGGAAGCTTGGTTTGTTAGGTATCTTTATGATATACAACGCACTAGGATGGGAATTTAACGAAACTATACTGTATGGTTGATCAGATGATTCATTAGTAACTTAATTCCGAAGGATATAAACCTAAGGAAATGGAACTGCCCTACTAATCTGCAATGACAAATGAAAATCATAAACTATTGTGCAGTTTGATGGCATAAATAGAGGGAAATACTACCACTCAATTAGGTATCAACTATTTAATTATTTTATGATCAAAAATTCTGGCCCAAACAAATATTATGAATGTAAAATGTCCCTAAAATCTTGTTAACGCAACGAACTTTAATTCATGTTGAGCTTAATAATTGTGTGTGTGTATATGTACGTATATAAAGTAAATTCTCAATGAATTTGTGCCTAAAATGGAATCAAAAGCATTTTGTGGAAAAATATAATATATTACGAATTCAGCTCTAAAAGAAATTGACGTGACCTTTTGTATAATTAATCAAAGTTAAGCAAAAATATTTACATAGGAAAAATAGAAGAAATACCTTTTAATATCCTCTCAGTAAATTATTTAGTCTTTTGTTCTTTAATAAATAAAGCATAAGTTGGATTTCACAATACATTTTATGTTATTAGAAGAATATTTAAAGTTTAGTGTTACAAAAGAACCGTTTTTATTAAAATTGTTTCTAATGAATATAACAAGTGGTTGGTACGAATATTTAAGATCTCTAAGAATTTGTTCAAATTTGAGCTTTGTGGATGTAAAAACCATAGTTGAGATGAGAGATTCCACTAAATGTAATTAGTCAAATTTTCTAACGAAAAAAATAGTGACTGACAAAATCTATAAATACTCCGCGCTTTTGACATGGTATAGAAAATGGGTTCAATCAACATGAGTGAATAGGAAAACATATTCTTTAATACTAACAATAAAATACCTTTATTCATCATTGAGTAAAAAAATTGTATCTTTCATTCTTAACAAAGATAGTTTTCATATTAAAGAAAAAAAAAAACCTTTATAATCCTTTGCGCTTATTTATATGGTTCTTATAGCGTACATGTATTTTACATAATTTCAAAAGTTTTGTAAACTCTAGGTCTAATACTAATTTATTATATGGGTCAAGATTCAACTTTATGAATCAATCATATTAAAAAAAATATTCTTATAATCTTATCTTATTTTTTTGTTATATTTTTTTTTCGGATCACTCTTATATATATAATCTTACATACAAGTTAAGAAGTCTTAGCAGGTAAGAGTGTGTTAAAAATTTCACGTCGACTAAAAAAAATGTCTTTCAATAGTTTAGAAGTGATGTAAACTTCATCTTACAAGCTAGTTTTATAAAGATAAATTAGACTTAAAATTTACTTTTTAATAAAATTACTTATCAAACTATCTATAAAAACAAATAATTATATATATATCAACAACTAATTGAAAATCACATATATATATATATAAAGATTAAAAAAATAAAATAAATATAAATTTGAAAGTAGAAGTAAACATATTTGAATTTATCAACTCACTTATCTGAGCTGACATCTTAGTTACTTAAATTAAAAGAATATTTATTAAGTTATAAATCTCTAGATAAAGAAAGAAAAAAAAATTGTGAATTATTATAATGTAAAACATGAAATTATATATGAACAATTATTTCAACTTACACAACAAGTATTGCATATTTTGAGGGGTTTTATCTTTAATTTATTTAAGTTAGTCCTGTCAAATTAAATTTTAGTTTAGGCTCTCTTTCTTTTATTTATTTTTCTTCAACAACATTAGTTACTTTGTCTATGTTAAATGGAGTTTATTGAAAATTCAGTTTTTGTAATTTCTATCAAATCGGACACAGATTGAATCTTTATGTAATTCCTTTTCTTTACTCCTATAATAGTTGTCACACTTCTTGAAATACAATCTCCTTGAACAACATTTTCAAGTGTAAAATTTAGAGAAAAAAATCAATTTATCGAAATATTTAGTAGATGATTTTAGGTGTTATCATCCAACTCCATGGTTGTCATGAAAATAAAAACAAAATATTTAAAAATAAGTAAATGAAAATTGAAAAAATATTAGTGAAAATATTTTGCTTAACTAGGTTGGTTTTGAAAGAATTACAATTTTAAACTTGTACAATTCAAATGAAATGAAAGCAGAATGTGCTGTGGTTAAACTACATGTTCTATAGCTCCTACAAAAAACCAGATTCCTTTTTCTATAAACCACATTATGTTATTATGTAAGCACTATCTGTTACGTAGCACAATGATAAATTAAACAAGAAAAAAAATATAATTCGGATTTTTAATGATGGTCTCATCAAGTTTTACAATGTCCAACTCAATTTGACCAACACATTACTTCTATATTTCACAAAATAAGAAAATTACAAATATTAAAGGGATAAAAATATTACATGGAAAGTTAAATCATTAGATACATTCGGAAGTAACTAATTTCAATGATAACTTTCAATCAAATGTATCTATCAAAAATACAAAGTAAGTAATGTTCTTCAAAGAAAACAAATAGGAAAAAATGGGATTTATGTTTAACTCAATATATAAAAATTGATTTATGAAATAAAGTTTATATCTTATTTTTATAAATATATTAATTTGAGTTCATCTTTATTTGATATAAGATTTTTAACGTATTTTTTCACGTAAAAAAATAAGTATATGAAATATGAGATTAAATATTTATTTATAGATGGTTTAACAAGAACTTAATAGTAGATAATGCAATAGTCCACTTATATAGATTTTAAATTATATCATTAATGTCTTAGTAAGTAGGTTTATCTCTAATTCAACCTCATAAAAACATATTTGTAAGAAAAGTTTTTTACTCTCCTTTATTTATTTATTTATTTATATATATATATATATTATGATTTGATCTGTGAAATTTCTAAAAAAAATTTAAATCAAAATTTGTTTTAATAGGACTAACTTGAATAAATTGAATAAAAAAACTCACGAAATACAATATAAAAACTTAAGTTGAAATAATTAGTTATATATAATTTTAATATTTTATACTATATTCAAATATTGATGTTAATATAACAAATGAATGAGAGCAATGTTGGTCTGGATGAGAGATGATACTAGTAGGTTGGTATATCTTTTTCTTGTAAGGTAGTTTAGCCGATGATAACTCCATTTTTTATAAAACGATGTAAAATGTTAGAATAATTATACATCAATCTTGCATGGAGTTTTAGTGTTAAGAGATAATCTTAATAAGATAGAAGTCTCACTTAGTAATTTTATTTGTGTGATTTTTGGGAAGAGGAAGAAAGAGTGAAATATATCTTTTTCAATTATAAAAGACACAAAATCTATGTATCGAATGAATAAGCATTATTTAAAGGGTGGTGATATTTTAACAACATTGTTCATCTTTCACTTCGATTTGATATCAATATATATTATTATTTTATTCATATATAATATTTTATTAGTAAAAACAGTGTTAAATAGAAGTCATTGGTAAATAATAGTGTCAAATTAATATTTTCTTTATATGTGTGTGATCTTGTGGAGATACTATATTCTTATGGTTTAGTAGTTAAATGTTTGTTTTTTATGATGGAAAGATTCTTAAATGTTGTTTATTGTGAATTGAATGATAAATATTAATATTAACAATGGAATGTCTTTGGAATTGAGGTCATTAATTTAAGTTGTTGTTTGATTGTGCATTAAGGATTGATATTGTTAGGTAACAAGTGAGTCTAACTCCCACATTGAGTAGAAATTAGAAAGATGAGTAACATATAAAAATATATAAGAAAGAAGACTCACAAAACCAATGTCTTAAGGTTTTGGATTGAATGTGGTGTTATTCACTTATGTGGGTCTCGCTCAGTTCTCATGGTTTGAGTTTTCCCCAGTGTTTCCCCTCTCGATTTCCGCTTGAGGGGGAGTGTATCAATTCTCATTGTTTGAGTTCTCTCCAGTGTTTTCCCTCTCGATTTTCGCTTGAGAGGGAATGTATCAATGTAGAAGAGAGACTCAATCCACAAACCCAATAGCTTAAGGTTTTGGTTGAAGGTGATGTCATTCCTTTATGTGGGTCTGACTCATTGTTTGAGATCTCTCTGATGTTCCCCCTACTCGATATTAGATGTTTGGACTTATCCTTATCTTTTTTCTTAGATTCACTGTTAATCTCAACCCACAAACCCAATGCCTTAAGGTTTTTGGTTGAAGGTGATGTCATTCTCTTATGTGGGTCTGTCTCAGTTTTTATTGTTTGAGATATCTCTAGTGTTTCCCCCTACTCGATATTAGATATTTGGACTTACCCTTATCCTTTTTCTTAGATTCACTCTTAATCTAATCTAAGTCTTTGATCAAATGTTTGTCTTTGGTAATAGTCAATTTAATACAAATATTTTGAAAAATAATAGGTTCATATATGTATGTGATATATATCCTACGATGTATAGTTTCATGTGTGATTTATATGATAAAATTTATAAATATTGAAATAAATGAAAATCTCTTAAAATATATGAATAGTAGTAAATAGTAGTAGTAAATATAATATTCTATCAACATTGACAAAATATTTACATAAAACAAACTCACAAATATTTATATTAACCGTCTTAAAAAATTACTATCATTATCATTAACATATAAGATAGGATGATGATCGCAATAAAGTTTTATACTTTTTCTTGTTCTCGTCCATTAACTTATTAATCATGCTAGTTTTATTTAAAATGCACCTATGTAATTATATTATTCAATATAAAATATTATACCAGCAAGTTGGTCTGTATGGTATATTTATTTGTGAATTACTTCTCATATATTTCAAAAATTCTAAATTAAATACTCACATTTAGATTTGATTATATAATCAATATTCAATCATTTAATAATCATCATTCAATTCACTGTATTTATTCATTTGAACTAAAATAAAATAAAAAAATTCATTTTCTTAATAAGTAAGTTTTAAAACTTACATAAAATCTTTTAAAATTACATTATCAAATTTATCTATTTGATAAAATAAATTATATTATGAACTAGTTTTACGTAAGATAAAGTTTTTACATAGATATTATCTATTTAAATTTTTATCTATTTATATTATAAACTAGTTTTATCTCTTAAAAAAATTCTCGTATTGGAACTATATATTTATAAATGATGTAAGATTTATTTTCTTTATTTATTCTTATTAGATATACGAGTATTTGTTATATCATAATAATGAAAAACAATTTTAAAAATCATTTATAATAAATATCAATTTAATACTTTGGTTGAAAAATCCAATACAAACATAATTATTTTTATTGGTATGTGAATAATTATTAGAAATATTATATTAAGAGTAGGGGGAGTTGGAGTTCTAAATTACAGTACTTACATCTTTAATTAGATTATTAAAAGCAATTACGAAAAATCACGAGGTGCAAATATAATTTACTAAAAAATTGTATATATATATATATATAATTTATGTATATATTATATATAATTTAATAAAATTAATATTAGCAGCATAACCACTCACTTTAAAATTTGAATTCTACCTAAAATTTTTCATTGTTTCACAATTCAAATATAAAAAATATCATTTTAACTAAATTTAATTCAGTCAATTAAGAATAATGAAATAAATTATTATGTATTTTAATTCACATTTCAATTATTATATTAAATATATTTTATAAATTAAATTTAATAAATAGTAAGAAAAATATTTAATTTGTATGCATAAATATGCATTAAATTTGTAATGATTACTTTTATTTCATAATAATAACATTTTACTATAAAATTAAGTTAAAAACATATATTTAATAACTGAAATTATCATTACATTTAAATTTAATAAATATATCATATTTAATTATTATAATAATTAATATTATATAAGAAAAATACCAGTACTTTTATATCAATACTGAATAGTAAAATTGATTAAAATGTTATTTTAATACTTGTGTGGTCCTAGTAGCCGTTAAAGTTAAAACTTAATTTATAACCATAGTTTTGTGTCTAATCTTTTCTTGCAACAATCCAAGCATAAAACTTATAATATTTTAAACTGTCAAATAGAAATAATAATAATATACAATAAATTATTATTATATAACAAAGAGGGATAAGTAATCTAAAAATGAATAATTTGAAGAGATATTTTTACTTTTAATATTTTGAACAACATTTAATTCAGTCAAAAAAATAATAATAATAATATAATAACGTGTGGTCATATAATGAAAAGAGAAAAGTGTAAACTTTTATAAGTTCAAAGAAGAAAGTTTAAGTTAAATATCGAATAAATATTTTATTCTTTAGAAAGTTTTAAAGTTATATATAATATAAAATTATTTATTTATTTTAAATATTTTATTTCTGTGAAATATAAATTTTTGACTTTTTATATCTATTTTTCATTTTTCTTTTTATTATAATATACAATTTAGGATATAGTTAAGTAATTCGACTTCATATCGTATTTTAGATTTTAAATTTCCTATATTTACATTGCATCGGATAATGAAAAACCTTAGTTCTCTTAAGTTTTATCTATAATATGAAAATAAGATTTAATACTATTTTGTATAATTCAAAAAACATTATTCAATAATAATTTCACTATATATACATCTATAGTTAATAGAAACATTCAATTCAAATCATGACATAACATTTTATTTCTATCCTCCTAACATTGTTTTTTAATTTACTAGTGTAAGTAACATTTCACATAATTCAATTATTCACATATTTCATCTAAGTTAATTTTTTTTTATAAAATTACTAACAACACACCATCATTATTTTAGTTTTATTTGTATTAAACATTATATTAATTTTCTCTATACTCTCATGATATAATTTAAATTTTAATGTTAGTTTCTATAATTTTCCGACAACATCTTGCTCAATCTTCTAAAAAGGAAAGTTAAACAAAATTTAAAAATATTCTATATTATTCACGGAAAATAAACTTAACAAATAAATACATCACTTAAGCTTAAATTAACATACATTGAGATTTTTTTTTTCAACTAATCATACGTGTATATAATAGAATCATTGAATAATTATAAAAAAAAATTAGATGATTTATGCTTTTAGAAAGATACTAAATCTCCTTTTGTATTCTCAGCTTAACAGTAAAAATAACTGGAAAAAAACATGTAAGCTAATAATTGGATCAGTTGGATGGTACCCATTATGACAGTGAATGTTTTTATCTCTTACATAACCTGACTAAATAAATAAAATGCATTCTACTTTAAAATTTAAATTTAAAATATAAAAAAATTCTAACACTTGTCCACTAATATAAAACTTAAATACAATAATATAACGATATTATGAAATATACACTAATATTTTTTATTGGATCATAAAATATTATACTTTTAGCATAAAGGGTTGTTAGAATTTGAACGTTATAACTTCTACTCCATAAGAAACTTATAGTTACATAGTTTTTCTAACCAAACTTTAACATATGTACATGAATAATATATTATTTTTTGGTGTTTTTGTTTTATTCCTTAAGAATTTTATCATTAGAAAATTTATTATCATAATACATTGGATTAGGAAATAAATTATCAAAACAAGATAGATGTCTTCAAATACAAATACAATAATTGACAAACCTTCATTATTAAAACATCCAAATTACATGTAAACTTTGTCCTATCTCTTGAAAGAATAACATTTGATAATAATTTCCAGAATACAAAACATCATTCCAAATGGATTTTTTATATTATGAAAGAATAACAGAATTGAAAGGAAGCACAGTACACACTTCATAGTTTCAGTTTCTCTTTATGTTTTTACATCTCATAAAAATGGATAAGATGTATTTTTTACTTTAAATTCTAAATTAAAAATATGCTACTCTTATGAATGCATACTTATATTGATTTGAGTTTACATTGAAATATTTGTTCTAAAAAATAAAATAAAATAAAAGAAAAAATAAATTCTAAATTAGGCAAGTGCGGTAGAGCGCAGTAAGGAGCGCACATGAGTGACCGTTGAGAGAAAAATAGAAGAAGAGAGAAGCTCACCACAAAATGCCAAATTCAACACCCAATCATTGTCTTCACATTCACACTTTTGTCTTTTTTTTTTTCTTCTAAATTATTCTAGTTAAACTAAATTAGTATTAATAATAAAGAAGTAATATTTTTAATATTAAAATATATTTATTATCATATAAACAAAATTAATATTTTAAATATGCAATTTTACAAGAGTTACATTGTAGAAATTAAAGTTGGTTAAGAATATTACAGGAAAATATATATTTTATTACAAAACTCATTAATAAATAAACTATAAATGATCCCCTACTAAATTTCTAACGTCCGAATAATTTTTAACCGTTTAATATAAAATAAATAAATCTTAAATATTAAACCTGGTGTCTACTGTATACATCAAAATTATTATTATTTAGTATAAAAAATATTTGCATATATGACCGTATGACTAAAATTTGAAACAGTTTCTAATAAATTGTCTCCAATCAATTTTAAATTTTGTACGTACACCAGTCATTAAATTAAAAATCTAGTGGATTTGGGTACTTGTAATCCTATATTTCAACTTAATTAAATATCAAACTCATAATTTTTTACATCTAATAACTAAATCTCGAAGGATTTAGAATCATTTTTATTCCATCACTTAATAAATAAACTATAAAAATAAAATATTTTCAAACTAACAAAAAATATTTACTAAAAATGAAACTTTTTTTTTCTAACCCAGCTACATTCTTCAAATGGAAGTTGTTTAGTATTCTATTAAATGAAAAACAATTTGATAAAGAAAAACTGTTAAAATTTCCATATATGATTATCCAATTTAAGAACATAAAAGATTTAGTTTACACGTAATTCCCTAGACACATGTGTAATGAAAAACATAAACATTAGACAGAATTTATCAATTTTAATCAATCATGCTAATGATAATTATTACAATTTTAATATAAATACCATATTTACCTTAAAGTAAAGACAGAGAAAGGTAAGATAGTAAAGTGTAATTGTAATGGTGGTTTGAAAAAAGAGGAAGAAGGGTTGGCTGCGGCAACACGCTTCTCCACATGGGAAGCATATTATTACCGTTATTAAGATTTCGGACAGAGAGACAACGTAGAGAAAATGGAAAAAAAAAATAAATAAATAAAGTAATGGTGGTGCCAGCCAAACGATCCAACGGTCATTAGTGACTAGCCGTTGAGTTTTGAAAACTGGTCTCACAAACAAATACCCCATGGTTTCAGTCTTTCAGTGTGGTCTTAGTAGTGTCACTGTTAATAAGTGTAGAGTACCCTACCCTCTTCCATTTCCTCCTATATTACATGCCCTTCTCCTTCTTCTTCTAGGATTGTGGGTGGGTGGTTGCTTCTTTCTTTGGGTTCATCAACAATGGTGATATCAAATGAGAACAGATCTAAACCAGTCAACCCCACAAGTTTTCAAGGTATTAAGTGAAGGTTTCGGTTTCAATGTTGAGGAAAGATTGAAGATTTAATGATAATAACAACATGGGTAGTGAGATTTTTTTTTTATTTATTAATTTTTTTTTGTGGGTGTTGTGATAGGAGGGATGAATTGTGGGGGAAACAGAAAGGTGGGGCAGAACAGAAGGGCGTTGAGCGTGATCAATCAGGATCTGGTGGCGGAAGGGAGACCTTACCCTTGTGTTGTTAACAAGAGAGCATTGGCAGAGTAATTTTCTTTTTGTGTTTTTTTTTTCTACTGGGTTTTCTTTTTCTTGTGATTTCTCAGTTTTATGTTTGTGATGTTGATGGTGTGGTTTTCACTTTGTGGGGGCGTGCAGAAAACAAGATGTTTGTGAGAAGAAGCAAGCGGATCCGGTGCATCGACCCATCACAAGGTTTGAGGATGTGGTCCTTTAGTTTGATTTCGAGTTTTATTTAGGGATGGATGAAAAAAGTGAAATCAAGTGTTTGAATTTTGAAATTGAAGTGCTTTTCAATGAGTGTAGTATATAGCCCTGTTTGATTTCTTAGTAGAGGGAAGAAATCGATTAGTGATTAATGAGACTGTTATGTTCTTTATATTTAGACACAAGTTTCAATGTAACGGATTGTTGCTGTTCATGTTGGTTTACTTTTTTAGGAGGTTTGCTGCACAGATTGCTAGCACACAGCAAAATCGTGCTGAGGTACTTTTATGATGAACTTTGATGCTTTGCACATTGCACATATCCTTTGACAATTTGAAAGTTGAAACTGAGATTTGAGTGGTGGGGACAATTTGAACAGGGAACCAAGAGGTCAAACTTGGGAAATTCGAATTCGAATGGATTTGGAGAGGTTATATTTGTTGATGATGAACACAAGCCAACGGAGGACCAACCAGTGCCAATGTCTTTAGAACAGACAGAGCCAATGCATAGTGAATTAGATCAGATGGTATTCTATAATGTCACTTCACTTCTATTTATTTTGTTTATGTCACACAAATCCATTTCAAAATTAGTTAGTGATGGTGCAACAATTGGCCTGGTAGGAGGAAGTTGAGATGGAGGATATAATTGATGAGACTGTTTTGGACATTGATGTATGTGACGCCAATAATCCCCTTGCAGTGGTGGATTATATTGAAGATCTTTACGCCTACTACAGAAAAACGGAGGTAAATTTGGAAATGACTAGTTTGAATTTGGTACACTTTTCTCACTGTTTCAAAACTTTTTAACTTTAAATGGGGATATTGTCTGAATTATAATTTGTCAGTTGAACTTTTGAGAGTACTGCATTCAAAGTCTTACACCCATTGTCCTAATTTCTCATCCTATTCCCCCAAAAGTTGCATTTTCTGCTAAAGCAAGATTATTTGACAGCTAAACTAACATGGGAATGCATTTCTATTGAATTTTGATAACTAATGGCACTTGCTGCATTGCAGGGTACTAGCTGTGTCTCGCCCAATTACATGACACAGCAATTTGACATTAATGAAAGGATGAGGGCTATACTAATTGACTGGCTTATTGAGGTAAACCAAATGAGCTCCCTTAATAAATGCTACAATGATCCTTATGGATTTTGTTTTGTTTTCATGCAATTTTAAATTCCCTAATAGTGTGATATGTTTGTTTTGATCCTTCAGGTGCACGACAAATTTGATCTCATGCACGAGACATTGTTTCTTACTGTTAATCTTATAGACAGATTTTTGGCAAAGCAGACAGTGGTAAGAAAGAAGCTTCAGTTGGTTGGACTAGTTGCAATGCTTTTGGCATGCAAGTACGAAGAAGTTTCAGTTCCTGTAGTGGGGGATCTGATTCTCATATCAGACAAAGCATACACAAGGAAGGAAGTTCTGGAAATGGTAGATTTGTTTGCCTCGTTGACACAACCTTTAAAAGTTCTGCTTTTGTGTAGCTGAACTAATTGAGTTTCTTCATTGTAAACTATGCAGGAGAAGCTGATGGTCAACACATTGCAGTTTAACATGTCTGTGCCAACAGCATATGTTTTTGTGAAAAGATTCCTAAAGGCTGCTCAAGCAGACAGAAAGGTCAGTATTTCACATATTTCTGCCAAATATTTCCATGTTCTGAGTTTCCAAGCATGCACTAACTTGTTCACTTTATTCCTCACAATGAAACAGCTTGAGCTGCTGGCTTTCTTCCTTGTAGAGCTATCTCTAGTAGAATATGAGATGCTGAAGTACCCTCCATCCTTACTAGCAGCAGCTGCTGTTTATACAGCTCAATGCTCCATTTATGGCTTCAAACAATGGAGCAAAACATGTGAATGGCACTCCAATTACTCAGAAGATCAGCTATTGTAAGTGCTCTATAATTTTATGTTCCAATTACCCAATAAAATGGTATGCTAGATACTGATGTTTGTGTGCTTAATAATATGCCACTGACAGAGAGTGCTCTACATCAATGGTTGATTTTCATCAGAAGGCTGGGAATGGGAAACTGACTGGGGTACATAGGAAGTACTGTTCATCTAAATTTAACTACACTGCAAAATGTGAACCGGCACGTTTTCTTCTGGAGAACTCGTTGTAGCAGGCCATGTATAGCCACTAACAAACATCATGATGATACACTTGACTTTCATAATTGGGGGGGCCATTTGGCGGCTAATGCATGCATGCACATGAATGTGAGCAACTTTGGTTGCACTTATATATTGTGTCTCAAGTGTTGGGGTTTGTCTTATGTATTTTGTTGTTGTTCTACTACTCATGTTATTTTTCCATCCTTTTTTACTTTTCTGTTATGTTCTAAGTGAACAGAACACACTTGAGTCGTCTGTATTTCTCTTGTTCCCATTGAACAAAATAATGGAAACGATGACATAGAAACAACTTCATTAATTCAACAAGTATTTGATCACTTGTTTTTGTTTATTTTTGCCCTTTTCTCTACCACCCTCTAAGCATACAACAAATGGAGCTTTTTGTTTTGAAAGTGGCACAAATTCACCATGCAACTCTATTAAAAATCTTGATAGAAATAGATTTTGTTGTCCTGTTAAAGAACTCAAGAAAATGAACTTGAAAAATAATCAAGTGATGATTATATGTGTTGTTGCTTAAGTCATACAAACAAATGAGTAAGTGGTTTGATAGTAATTCGTTATCCCTTGATATGTCTCACCCACATAAAATTCATTACATACCCTGAAATGTGGAAAACACACAACAATTCTCTTATAATATAACAATGGACATTTCAAATTTATTAATACAATATTTTTATATAATATTTTAATCATATTATTGTTAAGTAATATAAATATTTTATGTTATTAACGTTTCTTAAACATATTATATATAAGTGAAACTTCAAATTACTATCTAATAATATAAGAATGGTTACAAAGATTAAAAAAATGAAAAAAAAAAAAACTCTAGAAATAATAAAAGATATAAGAAGAAGTAAGAATTATCTAATTTAATATTTGTAACTATAAATTTAAAAAAAAAATTGTAATATTATTAGGCTAAATAAACTGGTGAAGAAAAAAATATAGGATACAAGAGTAAACAGAGCAATGAACTATAAAAAAATTTAACCTAACACTTCTAATCCTAATTTTAGTGTATTACTCCAATTAATAAAAAAAACATTTATAATTTTTATGCTTACTCTAATTCTTCATTGAAATATCTCTAATCTTATTATGTTATTTTATGATTATAATTATTTGGTAGGATGTATGTCCCTAACAACAATTAATTTAATTATCTTATGTTAATTATAACTATAATTGTTTGGTGACGTGTCCATAAGCTGGTATTCTCTAAATTATATTATGTTTTTGTTATTTATGACTATAGTTATTAATAGGATGTTTTTTACCTTATCTGATTCAATTATTTTACTATATTTATAACTATTAATTGAAGCGTATTTACTCTCGTTTTAAATTGAGTTTATTGTAATCATAATCTCCTATAATAGTGATTACTGATTTTTATAAAATTTGAAAAAGATTTAATAAATAAATAAAATAAAGATTTAAATTTGTTTATAATTAAAAGGTTTGATATGACATCCACTAATCTACATTTTTATACACTAAGAAAAAATATTTTTTAATACAAAGTTGTTGCAACTTTCATGACTTGGTTTCTGCAAAACTGACCCTGAAATAAATGCTTTCTTTAATGTTTCATTGACCCTTGTGCTCCACCTATGGTCAAAAACGACAAACCCCATCCACATTTTTCAACCAATCCTCTTTCAAAACGAATTTTAAATTTGGAGCACCAAGTTAAACTACGAGGCATGATGTTATGTTACCTACCCCAAACCTTTCATCATCATACAAGTTGCATCACAAAACTAAAGACGTTGAAATATGATAAAAAAAAATCACACAAGAATATACATACATATATAGAGATTAAACTATTTTATATGATTGATGAAGTTATTTTTTAATCATTTTTTTTTGCATATTATGCATATTAAAATTTACATAAATAAGATTTATAGTTATATTAAACACATGAATTGAAAATTATTTAACTTTTGAAAAATGGTAAAGGTTCAAGTAATTTTATTTAATTAAATTGACATAATTTAAAATTTTGTAAATTGTATAGGTTTCATATAATCAGTAAAATAAAACATATCTAAAGAATTAACTTCATCAAATATTACGTCTAAAAGTAACATTTTCTACTACTACAAGTATGATATCAATATGATTTGATACAATTCTCTTGATTAATTATGAGACTGAATTTTAATATTTGTTAAGTAAAATCAAAATTAGATGTTCGTTCCCAGATCTAACACGTGGGAGATATTTTTATGACATATGTAAGAGACATCAAGATAGAGAAAATCGACACTTTTTGTACGGAAACAAACATTATTCATTTAAGTAATTTCTTAAATAATAATTTCATTTAAGTATTTTTGAAATATTGAACATTCATTTTGGAATCGTTAAAAATTAATATATTTTATTAAAACTTATAAAATAATTTAAACATTTTTGTTAATTTCCTCATTATTTATTTATCATACATCTAAAAGAAATTACTCTTTTCAAACACAACTAAAATAATAAAACTATTTAAATATTATGAAATATTAAGGGTATGTTTGATTTAGTTTTTTTTTTTTTTTAATTTTTACAAATAGTTTTAATAATCAATATTAAATAACTCCTTTTGAGAATAAGTTGGAAAAGATATATTGTTTGACAGTTTTATTCTTAAAAACTGTTTTTCAGATTAATTTGTTTCTGAATCCTAAATCATAAATATGGAAACTTTTTTTTATTAATAAAAAAATATTTTATCAATTCTATTATTTAGTTTATAAAAGTAAAAAAAAAAAAAACTGTTTTAACAAAAATAGTTATTAAAGAAGTTTTTTTAGTTTTTAAAAGCTAAAATTCTTAAAACTGTTTTGAAGGATATTGAGCGAACAAGTTCTAAACATTCAACATTTTAGATTTTAAAGTAATATATTTTATTAAAATTTGGAAATCGATCTAAAGATTTTAAATATTAAATTATTAACTAAAAAATTTCATAGCTCTATGCCTATGAGATTTATTTAAAAAAAAAAAAAAAAAAAAAAAAAAAAAAAAAAAAAAAAAAAAAAAAAAAAAAAAAAAACTATTCTTGAAGAATAATATTCATGGAAAAGATATTACATTTCGTTGGTTTTGGTCGGCAGGTTTAGAAACTTCTCAAAAATAAAATATAACTGAATATGGTATTTTTCCTTCAGAAAAAACTAAAATTTTACAGCTTGTTAAATATTTAGTATTATATTTGTCATTTTTTAAGATCGGAATCAGGGAGTTGTGTACTTTATTATGTATTAAACTAAAATATACGTCATTTTGAACATTAATTATTTTATGGCATATTAATTGACAAATCCAATAACAAAAATGTTACAAAACATATATAATATTTTTTTCTAACAACTAAACATGAATATTAAAATCTTGAGAGAGAAAGTATCTCAATATATGATCTTCTTGTAAATAAGTATATAACGTATTTTTTACTCTTTATTAACTTATCAATAAATAGATTATTAATATATTTACAATTTAAGAGGTAATTATTTTATTTAAACTGGTGATAAGAGAAAAATATAAATCATATATATATATATTACAATTTTTACATTTTATTTTTTAATTCTGTCTTACATGTCTATTGGTTTAATCTTTAAAAGAAAAAAAAATATATATATATATATATATATATATATATATATATATATATTTATATATTGTAACACTCCACAAAACTAAAGCTTCTACTAAGGCAAGTAAAGTATTAACATCATGCATATCTTACAGTATTTCATAGTTAATATGCATCAAGATTATATAGTAATGCTAAATTGAAATTTCAAAACATATTTACAATATCATATAAAAGTTTTTCAAAATATAATACTATCCTAACAGCATCCTTCAACCTGGATGATCTCCCAAAGATTCATCTGCAACACTATCTGCTCTCTTGTCAAGACACGATTATCACACATAGAAAATCAACCAAAAGCAAAGGGTAAGCTAACCAAATCTTAACAAATCAAAAACATTCAATTTTATGTATCATCACAATATAAGAATCTAACACACTTCAGACATGACTCTACTTCCGTAAGACTCGTGCATTGAATAGACTCCGAGATATGCACTTATCATACATCTCCACATTGTGAATCCACACAGCCTTTCACATAAATGTATCATCAATCATGTATGACAGGGTTAGTCCCCTGAGACTTTTCTGACCAGCTATGTTTCAAGTTGCAGTCACCCAATTCAGACCTCCTTCGACTCTCACTACCTAATAATAATGATCGTCTATTTGATTTATATTACTAGTAGAGTCGGGATATCAATCATTATTAATCAGATCCTTAGACAATGCATTTCCTAATTAACCAAGACACAGGTGTTTTCTTTCTTGAAAACACTATGCCTAGGCTTTCATCAACTTTATCAACACTTTTAACAATATCACATCACAATATAAATCTCTACTCATGCATTCATTCACTCTTAAATCTCAATATTCACTTTAATCTCAACATTTAAAGAAGTCACTAAACCATCAATATAATTAAACTTAAATTATCAATTAATCTATTTTATTAAATACATACATTGCATTCCAAAATAGTTAAATAATTGAAAACAAAAAGCCAAAAAAATTATTCTTTTTTTAGCTTGAGCTAGACCAATTTCACTGGGGTGAAAATGCCTCTCGTCTGAGCAAAAAATTTATCGTTTAGCTGAAAATAATTCAGAGAACAGGATTTTTTTTTCTCCTGGGCAAGAATACCTCCTCGCTTGGGCGAAAAATTTCTCGCCTAAGCGAAAACACTCTAGAGAGCACACTTGCTCCAGGGGCTTTCTCGCCTGGGCGACGGTACCCTCGCTTGGGCGAAACTACTTTCCAGCCTGGGCGAAACTTCTTTCCCGCCTGGGCGAAAATAGTACAGAGAGCACACTTGCTACACGAAACCATTCTCGCTTGGGCGAGATGCTTTCGCCTGGGCAAATTATGTAGAAAACATAACTTATCAGAAAATTATTTATGCAGGTTTTACTACTATAGAGCTACTACACACGTCTCAGATGACTAACTTAACCAAAAATTCAACTTGCATTCCATCAATTACCACATACACATCATACATACCGTAATGAATAAACAATCAAGAAATCAACTTAAGTTTCATGCCAGCAAATAAACCATCACAAATGCATTTTCACATACATATTTTGAATGAAACCCTAACTCACAAACAAATTGGAATTAAGTAAAATGCAAGTCAACTTCCCTTACCTGAATTGCACTAGAAGTTCTCTCTAAGAACCCCACAACCTAAGATATTTAAGAACTCAAATCTGCACCAAAGAACCTATGATCAACGATCAGACTAAAACACTAGGGAACCGAGCTCACAAAGGCATTATCTAATAACTAAGAGGCCACATGCAAGCTCATAAGGTAGAGGAAAACGAAAACCTAAAAATGACTCTAAGGGAAGACGACAAAAAACGAACTCACTCTAAAGGAAATTCTGATTGGGTAGACTTGCTCTATTCTCCATCACGAGTCCAATGGTGAGCTCCGCTTGAGAAACTGATGAGGTACAAAAGCAGAGACCTAGAAAGAAGTAAGAGGAAAAAGAGAGTTAGGAATTTTATACAGATGATGGCTCTAATAAAAATGAAACTTGATTACTTACTTTTTCTATAAATAACACGTTTTCAGTTTAATAATATAATAATAAAGTACTCATTTCAATTCTATCATTTTTATTCTGATAACAAATTTTCTAAATTGTTACATATATTACAATTTTGACATTTTATTTTTTAATTTTGTCTTATATATCTATTGGTTTAATCTTTAAAAGAAAAATAAGAAGTTTTATTCATTTACAGATCTTTTATTTCTTAATATTACTATCTCATTTTACATGGTTGAAGGAAAAAGGTATATTAATAGGAGGTTTAATATGCAAAGGTACCTGAATTATTAATATACTTGTATTTCAACTGGTTATAGGAAAGATTGTGTTGATGATAACAGTGAAGAAATTAAGATAAATCGATGCATCTATTTATTTTGCAATATTTTAGAAAGTATTTTTTATTTAAAAAATAAAATAAAAAGTAAAATATATATTATATAAAATAATATTACATCAAAATAACATATAAATCATCTTTTTGAATCTATTAATATATTTTATTTTATTTCAAATTATAAGATTTGGATCACCATTATAATGATTAATCCATGTAAATGAATAAATAATATAAGATAATCTCATCTTAAATAATATTTACTTATTTAAATTTTGAAGGTCAAACGTCCATTTATAATCTCTTTAAATTATTATTTATGAATGATTTTATCATACTTTTCATAACTTTTTTTATCTGTTAAATAAAACAAATAACCAGAATTCATAACCCATAAAAAAAGGTTATAATGAGATAATAAAAAAATATAAATATAATTACATAAAGTGAATCAGTTTTCAACTGATGTTATAAATAAATAAAATCAACCAATCTATGATTAAAGATAAATTAAATAATAAAAATAAATAAATTAAGTAATAAAAATAAATAAACAGAACAATGTAAAATTAAAGATAAACTAATTAATAGAAATAAGAAAATATCAATGTGTAATTAAAAATAAATAAATAAAATAATAAAAGTAAATAAATAAAAGAATAATTGAAAATAAATGAAATAATGAAAATAAATAAATGAATAATTAAAAATAATATATATATAGAAATAAATAAAATAAACCACTGTATAACCAGAAATGAATCAAATAATAAAAATAAATAAAATAAACATAGAAATAAATTAAATAATATAAATATATTAAATAAATTAAATTAAAACATAAAAAAATTATAAATCAAATGAAAAAGATGATAAAGATCTCAATTTCCTCTCTTCTTTGTTTTCTTTTTCTCTCTCCTCACTTCCTTATTTTTCAACTCCAGCCTCTTTTATACTTTTCAACATCCAATTTCATCCGGACAAATAAAATTATTCCAAAATATAAAACAATATAAAATAAAAATAAAAATGTGTGTTATTATTTAAATAAAAAAAGAGTTTTTGTTCCATTCTATTTTATGAATAAAATTAAAATAAAATTCGTAAAAAAGGAAAAAAAAAGTAAAGAAAATCAGTCTATTATAAAATTGTTAAAAAAATAATAATAATAATAAAAATAAAATTGTCATTAAAGTGTTGCCATGTCACATCCTCTCTTTTGCTTGCCTTTTCTCATGCTCGTTAATGATACAAAAATTAATTGCAAATAAATTTAAAAAAATTTAGAAATGGTAGAAATTTAAATAGTTGATCTGATTATTATTCTGATTAATTGCAAACGATTTTTTTGCTTAATAGTGATTAAATGCTGATGATTTTTAATTAAATGCTTATTGTCTAATAATTGATGCATTTTTTTTTGGATTGTTATGCTCATCCTATTTTACAGGCTCTATTTGGTTAATGTTCTAAATTAGTAATTAGACGATTTGTTTTATTTTTTAAAAAAATAAAAAAATAATGATAATAAATATATATTTCAAAATAATAATAATATTAAAATAAAATAAAATAAAAGGTTTAAGTACCTATTATTGTGTTATTTAGTTTGCTTTCAATAAATGTAAAAATGGAAAAAATAATAAAGAAAAAATGAATTAAAAAAATAATAATAAAATGTTTCAGCCACGTTACCTCCAATATTCCCCCCATTTATTTCCCATATTCATTTATTTTCGAATTTGATTATATGTATGGGAGGTTATGATGTCATAACAACAATAATGGTACAATTCTGCACAAATTATAATTATAATTAAGTGAGAATAATTAAGAATTAAGGGATTTAAAATTTGAATTAAGAGTTGACTGACTAGAATTAGTACAAATATGTATAGTGAGCAAGTGGATACACAGGCAAAAAAAACACAAGAAATACTAGAGATACTGAAAATGGTCCTGAATATTAGTGAGTAGATCATTTGAAGGTGAGAGTTTAGAGAATAACAGAACGTGCTTGCTTTTGGAGGATCTTCAACTCGTACGCTCTATTACTCTGTGTTATATACTTATCACATATATGTGGTTGTACTGTTTGATGGTTATTATGATATCCTGAGGTTCATCTCTTGTCTCTTTGATCTTTTAAAAATAAATAATAATAATAATAAATTATAAAACATTTTCCAATTTTTCGAGGAACGAATGAAATGCTTTCTAAAATTTAATAAATTAATAGTTCTTGAAAAAATATCAAAAATATAAATTTTCAAAACAAAAAAAGGGAAAAAGTTTCAAAACAGCCCTAAAATAATAAAGATAAAACATCTTCAAAATAATAAAAATGAGATAAATATAAAAACATGTCTTTTCGATAATAAATATAAAAAACTTTTTTTTACGAAAATAAGGTAATAAACACATTTTTCGAAAATAAAATATAAAGACAATTTAAAAATAAAATAAAAGAAAAAGTTTTTTTTAGTATAAAAAATAGTTATTTCTTTTCGAAAATAATGAATAAAAAATTAAAAACGATATGTTTTTAAAATATAAAAACAATTTCTTTAAGATAATAAAAATCAATTCCTTTCTCAAATTAAAATAAAAATAGTGTTTTAATAAACATTTTTAAATATAAAAAAAAAACAGTTTTGTCTCGAGTTTCCTTTAAATAAACAATTATCAAGAAAAAAATAATTAAATAGAAAATAATTAAAAAGTTATATAAAATAAATTGCTAAAAATAAAAGAAAATATTCATAAGCTAAAAAATATCAAACATCAACAAATTTTAAAATAGAACTACATGTACCCTGATTTTCTATCATGTATAGAGATACGGACCAAGGTCAATCATTGTCGAGTCCAAAAAAATAAAAAATATATGTTTGTTTGTTTTATTTTTGCTTATTATTTTTATTTGCATAATTGTTATTATTTGTATTATGTTTATTAAGATATTTTCTTTTTCTTATTTATATATTTGTTTTGTTTTTGTATATGTGTTTGTTTTGTTATTTTATTTGTCTTTATTCGTATTATTATTGTTATTATTTGGGAAAAATGACAGTTTGTAAAATCACACTTATTTTTATTCATTTGATTAAAGGTACCGTCTTAGGACGGGTGTTGTGCGGATGCTAATACCTTCATCACACGTAACCAACTTCCCGAATCTTTGAATCTGGTTCGTAGACATTTTTATTTTTGGTTTTTATATGTTTTTCCATAATAAACTATAGTGTCGACTCCAATCTCAATTTAAATATTTTTTAAAATTAATTTTTGATCGCCCCGTCATGAAATTTTTGATCGCCCCGTCGTGATCCCAGTTGCGACAATACTCACCCAAAATCTCCTTTTTTTTTTTTCTTATTTCTTTTAACCTCTATATGTTGTAGTTAATATATATTTTAGGATAAGCTTTTATCTTTCTTTTTTTTTTTTTTTTTTCAAATTTATATTTGTATCTCTATTAATACTATTATTATTATTATTATTATTTTCTTTTTAAATATTCGTATTTAATATAATAAATTTTTAGTATTTATAAATATATTTTATTCATAATATTTATACTTAATATATATTTTTAAAGATGATAAAATTGATAAATAATATAATTTTAATATATTTTATTTAAAAAAATACTGCATTATAAATATTTAAATTTTATATTAAGGAACTAAAATTACACAACCAATTCCTTTTCTCCAAATTAAATAATGAATCACATTCGTGTCAAAATATTTTAAAACCACAAATGAGCAAAAAGTCATTGAAAATTACACTCCACCAAATAATAAATGACAATATGGATTGGTCTGGTTCATTTTGTAACCTACTTTTAGAGCCAATTTATATAAGAATGACTATTTAGTTTTGTTGATTTCCAGGCTAGTCTATAAATAAAACTATAAAATAAAAAAAGTACGTGTAAATGTAATAATAATTTTTTTATAATACTTTCCATCTTTTTCGCGAGTTTATCATTAGTAATAAAATTCAAGGGTTTGTGTATACATATTCATCAAATTCAACATCCTTAAAAGGACATTTGATACGACATTAATTAATTACGAGTTACCTAAGTTTTTCAAAATTTCACGTCAATTTTAGGTGATCACTTAAGTTTACTTTTTTTACCTTAAAATTCTAAGTTTTTTAGGTTGATTATCTAAAAGATGAATAAGAGTTGAGAAAGTCATCACTTATTCCTACAAAAATTGATTAAAAAAAATAAATACATGATTAAAGACGCAGACTAATCAAGGTTCATTTTTTCTCATTATATATTACACATACAAAAACAAATCTGAATTCATGCAAGCAAAACAAAAACAAATATATGAGATCTGAGAGAGAGAGAAAAAACTTTCTTTAATAGAAAATATGATTACTTAGCATTAACTTAAGATTGATTATCTTTAAAATCGAAAAATATGATTACTTGGTATTAACTTAAGAGAGAAAAATATGATAACTCAAACTCAGATCTAGAAAAAAAAAATCTCTTTGGATTTAAAAAGAAAAAAAAAAGATAGTAAATTTAAATTATTCAAATGTTTTCAATAAATAAAAACAGATATTTAGTTTTCAATTTATAATATTTTAAATAATATATTCATTCTTCATATTTTTTAAATCTTTCTCTCTAAATTTTAAAAAATTGTTCCTTACATTAAAAGTATTTAATATAATTAAATATTTAATAGTTTAAAATAATAAATATTTCTGATTTCTTATTATATTAACATTTTTACATTCATTTTTAACATTATGATTCCACTTTTGTAACTATTACATAGAAAATAAAGAATAAGTTTTATATATTTGGAAAAGGGTAGGTTAGAAAATCGAAATTATAAAAAAGTTATCAGTAAATATAGTGATCACCTTTTCGTGATTTAAAATGTAATTTCAATAATATATTTTTATTTATTCATTTTTTTAACCTGTATTTAGTGGACACCCCTTGGTAAAATATTATATAAACTTTTATATTTTAAAATATTTTTCTTGTGACTATTACAAAGCTTTGAGTGAGATGTTTGGGTAGTGACCAGTCAGCCAACCGTTTTGCATATGCGCAGGACATAACATGAGAGTTTCGATCTTTCTTGGAAAGTTGCTTGTTTTAAAAGTGAAGAATTCAAAATTGAATTGAATTGCAAAAAGTCCAACAAAAAGTAGAAAAATAAATTTATGAGAAAACAAAATGTACAAGAGAGTTAATTGGATGGATGGAGTAGTACAAAAATTTGATTACATCAATTTTACTAATCTTAATCTAACAAGATGCAAATATAAGATCTATTTATTTAATTTTATTAATACTTGATATAATGGCTAGATGTTATCTATTTTTATTTTTCTTTACTATGTTAAGTTTTAAAAAAATAATATGATACTTCATATTTTTAAAAACGTTCATTGGTCATTTTTAATAAAAAAATGTTAAATAGGTTATCAAGGTTGGCTTAACAACATTGTTAATCCATTTAACATTTTAATAAAGAAGAATTAAAATAAATATTTTTCAAAACATAAAATACCAAATTATAATATCTAAAAATTTGTTAATTGGTTTAATATTTTAATTAAAGAAACAAATTAAATGTTTTTAAAAACATGGCACTTTATTCAAACTTCTAAAACTTCGTACACTAAAATGCCAAATGAAAAATAAATTTAATACCCCACACAACTGTAAAAAAAAAAAAATAACTTTACTCAAGTGAGATGAAAAAGAAATAATAATTATACAAAAAGATTCAAATGAATCTCAAATCATATTTACTCATTTAAAATAAGTTTAAAACAAATTTTTAGATGAA
>Ga0209700_103186_pt1 | contig 31910 bp, 26 predicted proteins | sample SiratroredBW_FD_187528 | JGI IMG/M metagenome (GOLD analysis project Ga0209700, IMG submission 187528) | Root nodule microbial communities of legume samples collected from California, USA - Siratro red BW (SPAdes) (version 2) | ecosystem: Host-associated > Plants > Roots > Nodule | place: USA...
AAAATAAAGAATGGCCAAGACCTTGCTTCTGTAGGGGATCAAGTGCCAAAAACAAATGCGACCTTGCTTCTGCAGGGGGTCAACATATCAACAAATTTAAATAACTGTGACTTTGCTTCTGCAGGGAGTCAAAAAATAAAGAACGACCAAGACCTTGCTTCTGTAGGGGATCAAGTGCCAAAAACAAATGCGACATTGCTTCTGCAGGGGGTCAACATATCAAAACTTTGAATCCGGGGGCAATTCTTTACTAGATCTTGTATCAAAGGATCATGTAACCATTTTTTTAAAAAAATTTAAATTATGATTTGTTTTTGAATGAATGCATGTTTGAATGCATGAGAATCTATGATTTGCCTTTGCTTTGAATGCATCTATGAATGTATGATGTATTTTTAATGTTTGGTAGGTTTGACTTTTTCACTGAGGAATGAATGCATGACTTTATGCTGATGTATGAAATTTTGATTCACACGAGAATTTTTTTACTTTTAATGCTTGAGGATTTTGATTTGCAATTCTGCTCCTCTCTTTATACCAAATATTTTTATAGAATCATTGAATTCATTGATTGAACTTTGAACTTTCATTTTGGGAAAACATTCACAAATCTTAACGCTTGACACAAAAATATTAATACAATCAGTTCTGACATTTTGATGCATGTGTGTTGGAACGGGTGGGTAAACAAACATATGGTGATGACATGTTAAACTTCAAATAGGCAATGGAATTGCTCCAAGTACGAGGGGTAACTTTATTTTAAATTTTTCATACTCTTTGAGAGTTGACCATAAACGAACAAAGTTGCCCCAATTTTTTTTTGAAAAATGGGAGATCAAGGTTCAAAGGGATAGCCAATTTTGTTAGGTTAGATGGGTAAAAATGGGTTTGTAATGTCCCCGGTTGAAAAACAGGAGGATGTGAAGACTGAGTCCCTTCATCTCTGGTAGTAGCTTCAGGTTTGCTGCTTACGATCGTTAGATGTTCGAGAATCTGACCCAACTGATCTTTTAGGCCATGAATCTGATTCACCTTATCCTTCAACTCACCGATCTCGTCCTGCATTGTTTTCATTACTTGCTCCCAATTTTCGATCTTCTAACAATTGGCGCGAGTCCTATATGGATGTCGTGGGAATTTAGCCGTTATTTCTTTTTTCTGTTTTTATTTAAGATGAATTAGATGACAGATGAAATATGAAAAAAATGCAACTAGTATGAAATTATAAAGTTGTGTACTTGATACGTAATTAAATGGTTTTTGACAAAAGACACAACTTTATAATTTCTGACCTTAAAAGAAAACAATTGAGACTATGTGTGAAAAAGAAATGCATGCAATGCAATGAAGAAAAGCTTGAGCTAATCTTCATATGTCATGATGAAAATAATGAATGCTTTGTATGAGAGAAAAATTAATGCAATGGATAAAAATATTTTTATTATTACTTTAAAAAAAAAAATAGGGTGGAGGGTAGGGACGCGCAATATATCTCCCCTTGTACCTTAAACAAAATTGGCAGAATAACACCTAGGGTTCTAAGGTCTTTAGATGCATCCTCACAAGGTAAGTTCCTTAATCCCTAAAGGTATAAAGGCCACTAGAGTTATGGCTCCCCTCACTGCATTACCCACAACAGTTGGTAGACAACTTGTGTAAGCATACAAGTGAAGAGAACAGACTCTATCTGGGGTTCTCACAATAGTCAGAATGGGAAGCACATCCTCATTGACATTGCTACACAACCCCTTCTAATTCTAAGATTCCTCAGACCCGGGTATAGGGCCCCACTTATGATATGAACAAATGTGTGTGTGTGAAGGGAGAATCATGCACCCAACCCCCACCTGCAAAACAACCAGAAAAGTTCCCAAGCAGATATATCATGTCGTCTACCCTAGGGTTCAATATTCCAGCAATGATAAGAAGAAACATATATACAGAAGAAAAGAAACATATATACAAAATAAAGGAAAAATAAACATTCAAAAGACCACACTCATATTTACTTATTTAATTAAGATTGGCTTGACTCTCAAACGTCCCCAGTGGAGTCGCCATCTGTCGCAACCGGGGTCACGACGGGGACGGCGAATAAAAAATAATTTATTTTTTTTCATTTTCAAAACAGAGGAGTCGCCACCATAATTTATTAAAGGAAAAACTATGGAAAACCAAAAACAAGATAAGGCAAGTTCGCAAAAACCGGATTTAGAGTTCGGGAGTCGGTTACGTGTGGGGAAGGTGTTAGCACCCCCACAACGCCCGTCCTAAGACGGTACCTTTAATTAAATAAGTAATCTGAATGTGATTTTTTTAAAATATTTATTTTCCCAAGAAAGAGATTAAGATAAAACAAACAAAATATTTTTTTTTTTTGTTTTAGGGAGCCCGACAAGGTTTGACCTTGCTCCTACGTATCTCCATCAGGGATGAAGAATCAGGGTTACGTAGTTCTTTATTGTTTTATATTATTATTATTATTTTTTTAAAACTTGCAAATCAAGTTTGGAAGCAGTTATTTTTATTGTTATATTTGTTTTTATTATTATTTATTTTATTATTTTTTTTAATTTTCATATTCTCTTGTTTTAATTTAGATATTTTTGTTATTTTCTTATTATTTTCTTTTTTTATATTAATTATTTATTTTATTTTATTTTATTTTTTAAAATCACCACCTTTTCTTTTTTAGTCTTTTTTTTGTTTTTTTGTATTGAAAAAATTCAATTTTTTTTATTATTATTATTTCAAAAAAACTTAAACTAATAAATATATATTTTTATATTATTATTCATTTTTTCTTTATTCATTTTTATCATTATACTTTAATTTAAAAGATTACCCGGACAAAATCGGGTGTTGACAACTGCATTAAACTTGATTAATTCTATATCAAAAATAATTTAAAATAACATAGAGAAATTATATTTGAGATACTCATCAATAATTTGAATAATTTCCATTATGAACAAATCTGAACATTAAAGCACAATATGATATAAAATCAATTTAAATCAAATCAATAACACATAAAAGTAAATAGTAAGAAAAATTATCTCTTTATGGACCATGTGTCTCCTGCTTTAATAATAATAATAGTAATGTTAAATGCGCAATGTGTATAAGTCATCAAATATAAATGTATACTTGAGTTTTGTTATCATCAAAACTTTATCAAATGATTTGATCCTCTAAAGGGACTTTGGACTGTCTAATGTTCAACATGTTCCTTTACATAACCATTCTTTTCACTGCTGTTTCAACATCTGTGTAAGGTTTTGCTGTTAGGAATTTGGTTCTGATTTAAATTGCTATTGTTAAATCTGATTTTCACAAATTGAGTTGCTTACTTCTTGATATTTTTACTGCACCACTACTACATCCTTCTTGCTCAACATAATTGCATCTTTAAGTGTAACTAAGCATATCTAATTGTGTTTTTTTAATTCTGTTTGATCCTTTAATTTCTGATTGAAATAGTTTGGTTCATCAAATTACAAGTTTCGTAAGGCTAATTGTGTCTGTGTCTATTAAATTTACCAAACTGAATTTCTTTCTAAAGTGATTGACCAACCTTACTGTAAATATATATAGGCATTCAGATCTGTTTCTTAATTGTTGTTTTGGAAAATTGCTTGTATGTGAGTTATTTGGTTGTCACTTACTTTGGTTCTTCAATTGAGTATTAGTTTTGAGAAATTTGTTTGTCTTGTTATAAATAATTCTGGTTTTATTTGTGTATATTGCATTCTGTCCAACTTAAATTGCAAAGTTTTATCTCTATCATTTGTTTATAAGCTCATTGGTGTGATTAATAACTTTTACCTGTTCTGTCAGTAAAATAAATTGGTTTATTCGTGATTGAAATCGATTTATTTTACTACTGCACCTTATATCCTTAATCATTGAGATTCATTAAAGGTTTTCGATTTGCAAAAATTGTTTTCAGAGGTTTAAATTCAAAAATCTTCTAAAGTTCAATTCATCTCCTTCTTGAACTCAGCCAAATATATTTTCACCATAGTTGAAAAACCTTTACCTAAACTTTAGATCACGATTTTTATGCTTTAAGCCACGGTTTTATGCTATTACCTAAAGTGATTTTTGTTATAGTGATAGGATGTGTAATAAATTTTTTTATTAAAAACAACATAAAACTTCTGTAACTAGTATTTGTATAAGGGTTGAAATATTTTTTTTATTCTTCCATTAATTATATATATTCTTTTTGATAAAGAAAAGGAAAGAAACAAGAAAAGGGAAAACATTAATATAAATCACAAGTATATATATAAAATCTTAGGATTCAAATAATTTGTTTGACGAAAAATGAAAAAAATAAAATTGAAGTGATAAGCAAGAATTTTGAAACTAAAAAAGTAAGAGTTTTAGGATGATCACGCGTCCTTAATTGTTTTTTTGCTTTTCTGTTTCTGGCTTCTTTTTCGTGGATTCTTTATTGTACTCAAAATCTCATTCCAATTTACTTCATTTCTTAGGGATTAATGTCAGTTTTATATATTTTAAAAAATATCTACATTATAACTGGTACTGGCATGGTGTTTTTTCTCCTGATTTATTCTCAAACTAATTAATCTCCTATGAATTTATTAAAATAGTAAAATCATTTTAATGTAGTATATTTCTGTTTCTCCTTAATACGTGTAAAAAATATCAAAGTACAATTAAAAGTTGGATATTTCAAAATACATTTCAAATTCGTTAATTTTAAAAATATCAAATAGGATTAATTAAAAAAATCAATAAAAGAGATTAACAGTTCTGAAATTCAAAAAGATGAAATTTAGATAAAACCACAATTTAACAAAGTGTTTTAGTCGCCCTCGAGAATCTGTTTCAAATCCTCTTTGGGCCTACATAAACCTTGGAACGGTGACATCTCTCTTTTATTCCTATAAATTAATGGAGTTTAGGTCTTGAATATTCAAAGCAAAAATATCCTATCTCTCTTTAATTTAAAGCCATAGAGTACAATATACTAGAAACCAAGCATGTCTAAACTATCATCTTCATCACTTCCTGTTTTTCCCCAGGATGCCAAGCCCAACTCAAACTTCACTCGACACACTGCAAACTTTCATCCTTCCATTTGGGGCGATTATTTCCTTTCCTATGATTCTAGTTTTCATGTAAGTGCATAACCATTCATTCTAATCTTACTTTTTAGATTTAGTTTCAACTACTTAATGCCAGATTTACTTATTTCTTTTGGAATTATTTTAGTAGTGTACTAAATTTATGAATTAATTGTAGTATTTCATGGTAATATATTTAGACCAAAGTTCATAAAATAATTATGTTAACAATAGTTGCTTTACTTTATATATGGTGTTAAATTGTTTGTATCCTAACTTATTATTGACTTTTGTAAAAATCCACAAAATAAAATGTTTCTTATGCTTGAGTTTTGATAACCACATGCAGGAAGATGATAGTGACATCAAACAAGTTCCACTATTGAAAGAATACGTGAGGAAGATGATTGTCTCTCCTGTTGATGACAATTTCCGTTTCAAGTTAAACTTCATCAACTCAGTTCAACGTTTGGGTGTTTCTTATCATTTTGAACATGAAATTGATGAAGCATTGCATCGAATTTATGAGATTTCAACAAAGGAGAATAATATAGTAAATTATGATGATGATCTTCATCATCTCGCTTTGCTCTTCCGGTTGCTTAGACAACAAGGATATCGTATTTCATCAGGTATAATTTTGCCAGTATTCACCATGTTGACGCTTTTCATTATATCAGTGTGACATTGTAAATACAGTCAAGTTGAGAGGAAAACTAAGTCCAAACCATTTTGTAAAGTTTTATTAAATTTAAATTTAGATATTTTTATTGCTAAACCTAAACAAAATTACTTCATCAAAATTAAGTTGATTTGAAACATACTATTATGGTGCATATTTACATTTTTAAAATAGAAAATTATAAAAAAAATATATACATCATAATTTGAAAAAATATAAAAAGAAAAAATAAAAATCTATATTTAGATATCTTTTCTCTTTCTTAAAAATATGCTTGTAAAGAAATTTATTCATAACACTCCACATGCCTTTGGAGAGATTTTCATCTTGTATAACATCTAAGTATAATCATCATATATTTAAATATAAATCTTGAAATTTAACACGTTATTTAATTACAAAGCAGATGTATTTTGCAAATTCAAGGACCAAGCAGGAAACTTCAAGGAAAGCATTTTGAATGATATACAAGGAATGTTGAGCTTGTATGAAGCATCCCAATTAAGATTCCATGGAGAAGAGATACTGGAAGAAGCATATAGTTTTACTCTCATTCAGTTAACTAAGTCATTAACCACCAAATTAAGTCCCTTTCTTTTTGGGTTAGTGCACCATAGCTTAGGACAATCACTTCGCAAGGGAATGCCAAGGTTGGAGGCAAGATATTATATATCTTTCTACCAAGAAGATCCCTCACATAATGAACGTTTGTTAACCTTTGCAAAACTAGATTTTAATATGTTACAGAAGCTCCATCAAAAAGAAGTCAGCAGTGTGACCAAGTAATTTTTTCCTCCAAAAGTAACATTTTATTATTAAGTGAAAAATGAACAAATAAATAAATAAATCCAAGTCTAAGACTGCTTTGAGAAATTAATTTGGGATTTTTTTTATTCAGGTGGTGGGTTAAGGATTTGAATGTCTCCACAAATTTTCCTTTTGTACGAGATAGGATTGTGGAAGGTTGCTTTTGGATTATTGGAGTCTATTATGAGCCGCAATATTGTCTTGCTAGAAGGATACTGAGGAAAGTCATAGCCATATCATCCATCATTGATGATGTGTATGATGCCTATGGAACCATTGATGAGATAGAGATTTTCACCAATGCAATAGAAAGGTAAAAAATGATTTATATAATTGTATCTTTTTTTTATTTTATTCTTTAAACAAAATTAAAGTAAACTTTCTAATGATTAGCAGGTGGGATATCTCCTCATTGGTTGATCTACCAGAATATATGAAATTATGTTATAAGGCACTTTTGGATATTTTTGAAGAAACAGAGCAGGAGTTGAGAAATCAAGGAAAAGAAAACTTTGTCAAGTATGCTGAAAAAGAAGTATGATTACTTTTTTTTTAATTGCTACTTTTAATATTTTTTTTTCAATACGAAATATTAAATTAAATAAAATTTCATATTAGATACCTCAGATATTTTGTCATAACATTTAGCATTTGAAATCTTAAGTAAATTTTTATTTTCTGGTAAATAATTTTCAATGGTTGGAAGAATTAAGAAAATTGTCTTTATAATTAAATTTTTCATAATGTTAGGATTAAATTATAATTTTATACGAGTTTGTTTATAGCTCATTCACATTAAACTTTTTAAGGTATATATTTTATTTTGAAAGATTCTAACACTAGTGCATGTTTGACCTTTTATGAAAAATTGAACAATGCACTTTTTATAAATTTCAACAAGCTTATGCGTTCAATCCATTAAATTTTTTTCCATTAAAATTGTTGCTATGGGTCTTGAACATACCTTTAATGAAAATGGTAATTTCCATCTATTCTTATACTAATAATTAAAGAATCAGAGTATATGGGATAAATAAACACAGACCGGTGTTTGGTAGACCTAAGATTGAGCTTTATTAAAAATAAAATAAATGTTGCTATGATTTATTTACCTGATGGATATCTTTTAAGGGTCTCATCTGACTTGTATGAAAATCTTATATGACCTATGAACTTATTTATAAGTCTTTAAAAGGTTGAAGGATTTATTGGATTTTGACTAAATAGGTCCATTGGTAATTAGTTTTTTCTTTTATCTATATGTAATATACATGTAATTAATTATTTGAAATTTTATTTTGATGATGCTCATAAAATGAATATGAATTTTAATTTTAAATAATATTGCAATTTTGATACTTTTATATAAGTCATCATGCTTATTATTTAAGACATAAATATATTATTTTTATACATTATAACAATTTTTATATAATAGTATTAATACTAAGAAAATATTATTTATATTTATTTAAATAGGTTGATATGTTAAGTTTAAAAAAGCATTTTTGAATGGTTTACAGACTAAATTAAAAATATTGAATTGAATATATTTTTAAAATTAAGTTCCATTATAATGAAGTTGGATTACAAATTTTGAATTATTTTAATAAAATTCATAATTTTAATTTTTTTGAGATTTTTAGCAACAATTTTGTAAAAAAATAGACTATATTATTGAATATTCAAACATCATTGAATATTTTAAAATTATATCATGATTTAACAGCATAATAAAGTAATATTAATATTAATAATAATAATAATAATATAATTATTATTTAATTACTTTATTATTTGTATTTTTAATTACAGATGAAACGGCTAGTCCAAGCATACCTTACTGAGTCAAGATGGTTTCATTCCAACCACACACCGACAGTAGAGGAGTACATGGAGGTTGCAACTATGTCATGTGGTTATGCTATGTTGACAACTGTATCTTTCTTGGGCATGGAAGACACAACAGAAGAGTTCCTCATATGGGCAACGAGTGGCCCAAAAATTATTGTAGCTGCTTCAACTATTTCTAGACTCATGGATGACATTGTGGGAAGTGAGGTATATGTTAGATACCCTTTGCCATTCTTTTCAACCATTTTATGAATTCACTAAACGAGTAGATAACGTTAAATATTTTTATGGGAATCTCGCAAAACACACTTATCATAAAAACTATGTTTAAAAAAAGTAATAAGATTGTTCTTATTCATATGCTCAATGCTTATTATAGGTTATGTATGGAACACAAACACATTTTGTTTTAAAACATGGAAGGAAAACCTTTCATTTACCATAGATTCAATAATTCCTCTAATTTTAGAAAAAGTAGGAGAACAAGATTAAATAATATTTTCTTCTTAAATATGTTTTGGCCCCAGTTTAATTATCAGATTTTGTTTACTATATTTAATGAAAAAATATATTTTTTTGCCTCAAACAATTAGTTTTATTTATTTTTCTTGAAATATAGCATTTTAAATATATTTTTATGTATATAAGGTTAAATGTTAAATATTTTTATGCGAATCTCGCAAAAACACGCCTACTAATAAAAAGCTTGTCTAAAAGAAGTATAATAAGATTTTTTTTTCAGCAAAAAAGAAGACAAACACATTTTATTTTAAAACATGGATGGAAAACCTTTAATTCACCATAGATTCTATAATTCCTCTAATTTTAGAAAGGTAGGAGAACCAGATGAAATAATATTTATTCTTAAATATATTTTGGTCCCAGATTAAGCAGCAGATTTTGTTTACAGTCTTTAATGAAAAATATATATTTTTTGCCACTAACAATTTAGTTTTTTTTTTCTTGGTCTTGAAAAAATTTCATATAGCATTTTAAATAATGAAACAAAGTGATTTAGATAATAATATTGAGAAAAATTTAATTATTAACGGAAAAGTGAAGAGAAACATTTATTAGAGACTAAAAAAATTCCATCATTTGTCAAAAGTCAAAATCCTATTTAAGTCACAATTTCTTTAGATTTAATTATTTGGATTCAGTTAAATTTGTTATGCAATATTCATGTAGTTTGAACATGAAAGAGGACACGTTGTCTCAAGCCTTGATTGCTATATGAAGCAATATAATACTTCAAGGGAAAATGCCATTAAAGAACTGCGTAAGTTGGTGGAGAGTGCTTGGAAGGACATTAATGAAGAATGCCTTAATCCTACTCAAGTACCAATGAAGTTTCTCATGCGTGTTGTCAACCTTGCACGAATGATGGACGTACTTTACAAAGAAGAAGATAGTTATACTCACGCGGGAGGAATAATGAAAGATTATATCAAAGCTTTACTAGTTAATAAGGTGCCCGTACAAATAAGCTAAACGCTTATTTCTTTTATATATGTATTGCTGATCTATTTCTTGAATTTCTACAATATTACCTGATGATTTATCTTTAGCTTAATAATTATCATTTTAAAAAGTATGAATTAAAAAAATAATAATATGAATGTTTAGTTTTGGTGAGTAAAATAGATCTTATCATCACTATATTAAACCTAAAACAATTATTGCTTTATTTTTTTATCAATAATAAAAATATATTAATTGAAAGGGTTTCAACCCTTCTAAAAAAATAATTACAAATGAAGTTTTCTAACCTAGTAATGATACATTGTTGACCATTCTTACTTTCATTTATAACATATAAAACTTTTCAAGAGGTGTTCTCAATATCTAAGTATTTTGAAACCTCTGTGCTTACACGTGTTCTGCTATATTATATATAGTTACCATCTGAAAAACACTTTCAACACCACACCTATAGAAATATACATAACAGAACAATCCTTGATAATTATTAGCACATGACATATGTTCTGTCTTTTAGTTCTTTGCGAGCTATCTATGTTGGCATTCAGACATTTAACTCACTTCTCTAAATTTTTCCTCTAACCATTTATTCATACTTGTGACCACAATCAAACGTCATTCCGTAGGTAGTCCAAGTGACAAATTCAATATTTGTGATCCTTTTTAAACTATATTCCTTTTATTAGATTGATAAGTTGTAACTTATAGTTTATTTCCATAAGCTTTTAAGTTGATTTAATTATTATTTTTATTTGAATTAATGGTTATTTTTCTTTTTATGTTTCATTTTTATATTTATCAAGTTTGTATGTTGCGAGAGCAAATTCTGTTAAGATTAGGTGAAAACTAAAAAGAGAAGTAAAGACTAGAAGTTACAAGTAGAGAGAGAAACACAGAGGTAGATCATAAGTGAATTTTGGCTTGAGCGAGGAATATAGCTCGAGCTAAAACTCACTTAAAAAATATTCCCGTATAGTCCTAATTTGAAAAAGTGAAAGCTGCAGTGGAGAATCCAAATAAATTCTACGTAATAACGGTCGTACATGTTGACCTAAGGAATGGAAAAAAGGTTATAAAAAGCTTAACCTAGGTGAAAGGAAAGGACACACTCTAACGGCTACCGCTTTGAGAGAGACAATTGCTCTTTTCTTTCATCTTTGTATCTTCCATGGCTATCATGAGTAGCTAAGTCTTCATGCTTGGGATTGAATGTAGTTTCTCAACTTTGAATGCACTCTTGACATTACGTGATATCATCAATATTAATTGCTATTGTTTTACGTTTTAATCATACATTGATTTGTTATAGAATACTAATTGTGACTAGAAAGCACGGTTGGGATTCAGAACCAAACGTATTACTCATTGCAAGTAGAAGTTCAAGAATGAATTATAGTGTAATGACTGTTTACAGCAACTGCGTTTAATGCTGATTAACATATTCGAGTAACTGGGAACATAGCTTGGTATTTTAATTTATGAATTTCAATAATAGAGGAATCAGGTTTAGTGAATCTTATTTGCACAGAACAATAATTGAAGAAGATGATATTAATGTTAAATGATCAAGAGTGTATAACAAGGATGTTAATGTAATTCAATCCCAAGGTCTTCATAATATAATTGTGTTATTTTAAGAATATGTTATTCACTTGAATTCGATATAATTTCATTATTGTAATTGTGATTCACAATAATTTGATACAATTTCAATTATCAATCATCATACTATTCCCATATGGATACGATACTCATACTTATTTTCTATATTTCTTGAGTACTTAGTACACTTGTTGAACAAAGGAGTAATAAGTTTTTGGCGCCGTTGCCGGAGAACGGTAAATACTGAAAATTGAAACTTGGATTGATATTATCGTGAGAAAAAAATTTTGATCGTTGAATCGGTGTTATTGACGAAGTTTGCTATGATTTATGCGTTTCAGAAACCATGTAAATCAAGAGCAATTAGTTTTTGATTTAGAGATCAACATGACATTAAGGCAAATTCGACAAAGGAAGAGATGTGAACAGAAATTTCTTAAAGCTGAAAAGGATAGTGGTGTGAATATGGTAGATACCAACCTGGATGAACGTGAAAATCCACAACCAAGGAGAATACTAGGTGATTATGCTACGCAATGGAGCAGTGGAGATGAAAACTACTTATTTGACTCTCATAAGTAGTCACCAATTCACATGATTGGATCATGAGGACCCTTATACTCATCTATCCACATTCTATGAGTTGACGACTACAATGGGATTTGTAGAAAGAGATAGAGAGTTTGTGTATCTGAGATTGTTTCCTTTTTCTTTAGTAGGAAAAGTAAAGGAGTGGCTAAAGTCACATCCTAATCAAAGTCTTACACGATGGAGTGATGCAGAGGAAAAAATTCTGCATAGGTTTTTACCTCTATCTCGCTACATCAAAGCTAAGTCAGATATCTCAAATTTTTGTCAAGGAGCAGATGAAACATTTTGTGTAGTGTGGAAGAGATTTAAAGTTATGCTTAAGAGGTGTCCTAATCATGGTTTTGAAGAAATTGCTCAACTCAATATCTTTCATAACGAGCTGAGACCAGAGACAAAGATGATTCTAGATGCAACAACTGGAGGTACCATGATGGCCGTGGATGTAGAGCAAGCAACCTAAATCATTGATGCTTTAGCTTCTACAGATTATCAAGCACAATATGATAGACAAAGAGTGCAGAAGAAAGGTGTGTTTGAGTTAAAACACTTCAGATACAATCCTAGCACAACACAAAATTTTGACACAGCAGATTGAGGCATCGACTCAACAAATGGCAAAGTTACCACAACAATTACAAGCTGTACAATCTACACAACCTATAACACACCAGAATCAAACCCTGCATTATGATTTTTGTGGAGGAAATCATTTAAATGGTAATTGTTCGCAACAAAATACAACCACTGGGGAAGAAGTACAATATATGGGGAATTCAGGTAGGCAGAGTGGTCAACAAGGAAGTTATCAGAACAATACATCTTAAGGCTGGAGAAGTGCACCAAACCAAAATTGGGGACGGAAGAAAGAAGTTAGTAATTTTGGTAGATAACCAATGTATCAACAACAACAACAACAGTATCCATCACTCCAAGATAGAACCAACAAACTGGAAGACACTCTTGAAAAATTTATGCAAGCCTCTTTATCAAATCAAAAGAACAATGAAGAATCACTTAGAAATCTTGAAACTCAAGTGGGGCAGCTAGCCAAGCAGTTAGTAAATCAGCAGGAAGGTGAATTCTTTGCTAATACTCAGACCAATCCGAAGGAGCAATGTAAAGCTATCACCATTAGAAGTAGGAAGAAAGTAGGGTATAATGTTGGTGAAGATGCAGCCACGAGCAGTCAACACCCATCTGTGGAAGGAGATAAACCAGTCATTGGTACAACTGAATAGTAACTACGCACTGACACAAAAGAAGATCAAATTGGGCGAAAGACAGCAAGAAAAGAGGAGTTAAAGGATGTTGTGATGGAGAAGTCTTCAAAAGGATGTAATTGGAAGAAGGTAAAGGCAAGTATACCTGCTAAACACGTGCCTTATCCGCATGCACCTTCTAGAAAAGAAGTTGAACGCCAGTTCATTAGATTTACTGAAATCCTTAAGAGCTTGTAGATAAATATTCCTTTTACAGAGGCATTACAAAAAATTCCTACTTATGCCCGTTTTATGAAGGAACTTCCTACAAAGAAGAGAAAATTTCCTGAAGAAGAGACTGCGGAGCTTGAGGCAAGATGTAGTGCAATCATTCAGAAAGCAATTCCTCAAAAATCGTATGATCCAGGAAGTTTTACATTACTAATTATAGTGGGAAATCTATATGTCGGTAAAGCACTGTTGGACTTAGGGGTAAGTATAAATTTGATCCCTTTATCCATGCTGAAGAAGATTGGGGATGTGGAGGTGAGACCAACTTGTATAACATTGCAGTTGGCTGATCGATCTATCAAGCATCCTTACGGTATTGTTTGAAGATTTATTGGTTAAGGTGGATAAATTCCTCTTTCTAATGGATTTTGTAGTAATGGATATAGAAGAAGATGTGGAGGTGCCTCTTATTTTGGGGAGGCCATTCATGGAAACAGCAAAGGTTATTATTGATGTCAATAAAGTGAAGCTGAAAGTGGGTGTAGAGAATGGGGAAGTGAGCTTTAATGTGTTTGAGGCAATGAGGCATCCTAATGACAAGAATGACTGTTTTAGAATTGATGTTCTAGACGAAGTATGTTGTAAGGTGCAGAGAAATATGGGAAGCTCAGATGCATTAATATAGCCTATCACTAAACCAGAAGAAGAGATTACTGACATTGATGCAGAAGAAATATTAACACTAACTGCTAAATTAGATCAAGCTAAAAAGATCATACAAAATGTAGAAATGAAAGAAGAACTCTCAAATGGGAAGGATTTGTTAAATGAGAAACTAGAGTTAAAAGTGCTTCCTCCTCATTTGAAATACAGTTTTTAGGGCGAGGCATTGAGGTAGACAAAGCAAAAGTGGAAGTCATTGAATGTCAAAGGAATAAGAAGTTTTCTTGGTCATGCTGGATTCTACAGACGGTTTATTAAGGATTTTTCAAAAATTGCGAAACCATTACGCAATTTGTTGAACAAAGATACACCGTTTAGGTTTGATAAAGAATGTGTTGCAGCATTTGAAACTTTAAAGGAAAAGCTCACCACTACACCAATTATCACTACACCCAATTGGAATCATAGTTTTAAGCTTATGTGTGATGCAAGTGACTATGTTGTGGGAGCAGTGTTGGGACAAAGGAAAGGGAAGCTATTTTATGTAATATACTATGCTAGCAAGGTATTGAATGATATTCAGAGTAACTATACTACCACTGAAAAGGAGTTGTTAGCTATAGTGTATGCATTGGAGAAGTTTAGAGCTTATTTGATAGGCTCTAAGATTACTGTTTACATGGATCATACGGCAATCAGATATCTGTTCAGTAAACCATAATCAAAACCAAGGTTGATCAGGTGGATGTTGTTGTTACAAGAATTTGACTTTGAAAAGGAAAGTAAAAATCATGTAGCTGATCACTTATCTAGATTGTCTAATGATGAAGTCACTGAACGGAAGACTGAGGTGTTGGATGAATTTCCTCATGAAAAACTGATGATCATACATGAAAGGCCTTGGTTTGCTGATATGACAAATTTTAAAGCTACAGGAATCACACTAGAAGACATGGATTAGCAACAAAGGAAGAAGCTATTCAAGGAGGCGAATCAATACATATGGGATGATCCTTATTTGTTTAAGATAAAAGCAAACAATTTATTGAGAAGGTGTGTGATTAGCAAAGAAGCAAAGGATATTTTGTGGCATTGCCATAATTCACCCTATGGAGGGCAATTCAATGGTGAGAGGACTGTTGCGAAAGTCCTTCATTCAGGTTTTTTCTTTCCAACATCGTTCATTGTGTTGTTTTAAGAATATGTTATTCACTTGAATTCAATATAATTTCATTATCGCAATTGTGATTCACAATAAATTGATACAATTTCAATTATCAGTCATCATACCATTCCCTGTGGATACAATACTTATACTTATTTTCTATATTACTTGAGTACTCAGTACACTTACTGAACAAAGGAGTAACATAGATTTCATTTATTATAGTTACTTACCGTTAGTAGAAAAAACACATAATACAATAAGATAAAATATAATTTAAAACATAATTGACGTAAACGAAAACACGGTGACATTTTTAAAATTATATGAAGAGATATTACATCGATTACTTATGAACCTATATAATATACCCCATTCTACATCGGTTGACACTCTTAACCGATGTAGAAAAGACTAAAAAAAATTTCAAAATTTGGTTTGGTGTTGAGCCTATTACATCAATTGCGAGCCTCAATTGATGTAATAGGTGCTAGATACTACATCGGTTGGGAGCTCCCAACAAATGTAGTATGTCCCTCGTGGCTCATGAGTTGAAATTTAGGGAAATTTGGAAAATTTGGGTACATATTACATTGATTATTGAAATAACCAATGTAATAACCCCTGTTTTAACCTTCTCGCACATTATTTTCCCTTACGCTTTGTCTTCTCCATTCACTAGTTTTCGCTTCTTGTTTCCTTTCCATTGCCATTGTTGTTTCACGTACCTTCATTCACTCCTCAAGATTCATTCACTCCATTGTGTTCGTGGTGCCATATTTGTTTCGCGTGTTGCGTTTCTCCTCTCATTGGTACATATTCCATTTTTTGTTTCACGTGGTTCCATTTTCGTTTCCTCCCATCGGTTTTGTGGCTCATTCACTCCATCTTTGCCTTCATTGGTTTGGCTAGAGTTCGTTTGGCTCCATTTGCATTCATTGGTTTTGTTCTTCTTCCCCATTTTCACATCACCACTCGTGTGCCTTTACATCTACATGAGGTATGTTTTATGTATCTTTGAAATGTTGTATCTATATGTATGACATGCTTTCTGTATGATTTGAATGCTTTCTGTGTATGCTTGGATATACATGTTGAGCGCATATTTGTATTGAGTCTGAGAATGTTCGATCCTCGACAATTTGTGTTTAATTTGTACATTGTTTGATGTGTATTAAAATGCTTTACTATACGTAGTCATGGATTGAAGCTGAATAAATGGAAGTTGAATTAGTGATATGTATGAGAAAGGCGTTGAAGAGTTTCTACAATTAGCTAAATGGAATGGAGCAAGAATAAATTGAAGATATTATTGTTCGTGTGTGAATTGTTTGAATGGGAAAAGACTAGATATTGAGTGGATACGAGAACATGTTCTTTATGATGGTTTCTTGAAGAGCTATACAATGTGGACTTAACATGGTGAAGCTCTGAACCTACCATATGTATCTGAGACTGAATGCCAACATTCTAATATATATTCTGAGGATTGCATGGAAGACATGATTAGTGATATTAGAGATTATAGTTTCCACCAAGCACATGTGTATGATTAATTGAAAGATGATTCAGTAACAAAATTGTATCCGGTTGTTTGAGTTTTTCCCATTTGTCAACAATATTACAATTATTTAATATCAGGACAAGAATGGGTGGACTGATACAAGCTTAACTAAATTGCTCAAATTGTTGCATGAAATACTTTCAGAAGTTAATACATTGCTAACTAGTCATTATCAAGCCAAGAAGATATTATGTCCAATGGGTATGGTGTACTGAAAAAAACATGCTTGTCCCAATTATTGTATATTATATAATAAAATTTTCAAAGGATTGCGTAAGTGTCCTAGATGCGGGGTATCAAGATACAAAGTAAAGGATGATGATGGTGATGAAGATGACATGAAAAAGGGTCCTCCTGCAAAAGTGTTGTGGTATCTTCCAACCATACCACGATTAAAACATTCTTTTGCTAATGTTAAGGATGCAAAACATAGTTAGCCCAACATACCCAAAACTGGGGCAATCCTTTCTAAGGATTGTGCATTCCTCGTATCTTAAAAATACCTCAAACACTTATTCACACACTTGCCCTTTACCCACGAGTTTAAGCATGCATTAAAGTTGTGTTTCTAAATGAAAAACTGATAATTACACCATGTTGACATTAGCTTTAAATATCCATGGGTTTTCAAAAATGGAAGACAATATTTAATGAATTCAATAATTATGAGGAACATCCGACTTTACACAAATTTGTACATACCTTCTCTTTTGAAAAATTTGTACATACTTTTTGAGAAAAATCATTAAAAAAATCCTTTGTACATACTTTTTAAAAATTAAAAAAAAAGTTATTGAAAAAATCCTTTGTACATACCTTTTAAAACATAAAAAAAAAAAAAATCTTTTATACATACTATTTTAAACAAAATAAAATCATCATTGAAAAAAATCCTTTGTACATGTTTTTGAAGCATCACAAAAAATATCATTGAAAAAGATTCTTTGTACATACTTTTTGAAACATTGAAAAATTTTTACATGTTTTTGAAGCATAAAAAAACATCGTTGAAAAAAAATCCTTCGTATGTACATTGAAAATCATTTGAAAATTGCAAAAGAAAATCGCATCCATTCATTCATGCAGGTAAAAATAAAATACCATCATGCAGTAGTCCATGCATTTAAACAATAAGTAGAAAAAACTGAACAATTTTCATGCATGTTTAGATAAATAAAAAAATTTCATACATTCATATAGGCATTTTCTCAAAAATTTATGCATCATATATGCGTTTTCTTAAAATAAAAGTTCACACACTTATGCATTTTCTCAAAATAAAAGTTCATGCACTTATACATTTTTTTTTTCAAAATAAACTTTCATGAACTTAAGCATTTTCTCAAAAAATGAAGTTCATGGACTTATGCATTGTCTCAACAATAAATTTTCAAGCATTCATATATGCATATTTTTTCAAGATCAAATTTTTGTACATTCTTATATACATTTTCCCAAAACATTAAGCATTCAAATATGCATTTTTTCAAAATCAAATTTACATGCATTCATGCATTTTCTAAAAATTTTAGGCATTCATATATGCATTTTTTCAAAAAATAGTTTCATGCACTTATACATTGTCTCAAAAAATATTTTCATGCATTCTCATATGCACTTTCTCAAAATTGAATTCCATGCACTCATTCAAGCATTTAAAACAAAATTCAAAATCAAAAAAACATTCCTATATGCATTCAAAACAAAAACAAATCAAAAATTGGATTTTCAAATGATGGTTTCATGACCTTTTCAAGATTCTATTGAAAATTGACTCAAAAGCATAATTAGTGAAATGACTCAAAGTCGAATCCCTATAAAAGAAAGATTCAAAGTTGAATCTTCCAGAAAACACATGACTCAAAATCATTTTATAGAGCAAGGATTCAAGATCGTATCTCTATACGAAGAAAGGACTCAAGGTCATATCTTTAATTTACTTTTCTGCATTTTCTAGAGAAAGAACTCAAGGTCGTATCTTCGATTTACTTTTCTACATTTTATAGAGCAAGAACTCAAGGTCGTATCTCTATTTGTAGAAAGGACTCAAGGTCGTATCTTCAATTTACTTTTATGCATTTTTATAGAGAAAGAGTATCTCTATTTGAAGAAAGGACTCAAGGTCATATCTGCAATTTAGGTTTCTACATTTTATAGTTAAAGGACTCAAGGTCGCATCTCTATTTGAAGCAAGGACTCAAGGTTATATCTTCAATTGACTTTTCTGCATTTTATAGAGAAAGGACTCAAGGTTATCTTCAATTTACTTTTCTACATTTTATAGAGAAAGGACTCAAGGTCGTATCTCTATTTGAAGAAAGGACTGAAGGTCGTATCTCCAATTTAATTCTCAACATGTTTGGAAAAAGGACTCTATGTTGAATCTCCAGTAATGACTTGTAAATGACTCGACTTTGTCAAGTTTTCATTCTCACATTTTACTTTTCAAGTATATGACCCTCTAACACAGTTAAGGTCTCTACCATCTCATAATTTTTCTTCAGCATGACCCTCTCGTTTCTGCATAAGGTCAAGGTCATGTTCATTTTTTTGTCATTCCTTTATCATCACTTCATCATCATTGGTACATGGCCCTCTCGTCTCAGCATCAGGTCAAGGTCATCATGCCATTCTGTTTCTTGAGTCGTGATTTCCTACGAAGCAAAGTTGTGGTTTTGTCTGCATTTTATTTCCAAACCAAATGGAATTATTGTTTCTGTCTTTATTTATCTTTTACCTAGGCAATGTGAAAATCTTGATTTCCAAATTACCTAGTAAAAGTTAAGTAAAAAGGGGAAACTGTCAACACCTAATTTTGTTTGGGCAAATAAAATTTATTTTAAAAATAGGAAAAAAAGAAAATTAAAAAATGTATTATTTAGTTTTTTTATTCCTTTTTAGAAGTATGTTTGCCTTTTCATTTAAAATAAGAAAAAAAAAGAGTTTTAGATTCATTTTATTTTATTTTATCAAAATTTTTAATAATAAAAAAACAAATAAAAGAAAAAAAGAAAATTGTGGTCCATTTTAAAATAAACTGCAGAAAATATAAAAAGAAGAAAAGTTTAATGAAGGCCAATCCATTAGGGGCTCAGTCAAAAAAATGTAATTTTGACTAAGACCCAATTTAAATAGGGATTCATTTAGAAAAATAAAATAAAACAACTGTGACCCGGTCTGATGGAAAAATAAAACAGTTTGGAAAAATAAAATAGTTTGCTGAAACTCAACCCATTAGGGGTGCGTTTAAAAGAAAAAAATAAAATTATCATTTCCAACCTTCTCACGGCTCTGAAAATGACAAGGTCTTAACCATTTTAGATAATTCATGACCCTCTCGTCTCTGTATAAGGTCAATGTGTCAACATCCAATTTCGTCCGGGCAAACAATATTATTTTTGAAAAAAAAAGAAAAAAAAGAAATATAGAAAAAAATAAAAAAGGGAGAAAAAAATAGAAAAAAGAAAAAGAAGAAAAAAGAAGGAAATTTTGGGTTCCATTTTGAAAATAAACTATAGAAAAAATAAATAAAATAAAAATTGAGAAAAGAAAAAAGGTTAAATGAAGCCCAATCCCTTAAGGGTATAGTCAGAAAAATATTTTAATCTGATTGGAGCCTAATTTAATGAGGGTTCATTTAGGAAAAAAATAAAGAAAAAAAGAATTATGATCCTATGTGATAAAAATGAATATAAACAGTTTGGTGAAGCCTAATTAGTGGTGGGTGTTGGAAAAGAAAAATAAAATCATTAATTACACCTCTCTATGGATTATTACTCCCATTACCCTATTTGGGTCAGTTTTGCACTCCCTCTTAGTTTTGGTAATTGCAGTCTATTTTATTTGGCCAAGATCTACTCTTATTACCACACTATTGTTTTACTTACACACCCTTCACCAAGAATATGAACCATGAGCTTCATCCATTTTCTGATAATAGAAACTGCCAATTAATGAAATTCATATTTGGTTTTCTGATTAATTGAAGATTAATTAAAATTAATGTTAAGTTGTGAAAGTTAATGGAATTTGAAGACAACGGAGGGTAGAAAAAAAAGTGGAGAATTTTCTCTGTTTAATTGTAAATAATTAATGGTTAATGTGATTAACTGTTTAGTTCTTGGTAATAATTGGTAATTGAGTAATTGGAAAGTCCAAGTTTCTGGAGTGATTTGTTAAGTATATATATGTGCCTATGTGAGAGTCTAGGGACAATTTTCTTGATCCAAAAATATGCATACAGTTTTATCAGAGGAATAATACAATTTTGTCAAAGAAATAGGTAGAGAATTCTACTATTTTTTAAGGTCCAATACAGTCCCAAATATACAATTTTCTCTTGCAAAGAATTGGAGAATCCGAATTGTATAGAAAGCAAAGGGACTGAAACTGTAGTGTTGAAATTCTTCAATGGGTAAGTAACATTGCCAATACATTAATCTATGCAGTTCATGATGTTTGTTGCCATGTAATATGTGTGTTTGTTTTGTCTCTGTTTGATTTCAAATGTCCAATATCAATGTGGAATCTTCATAACCCTAAAAATAACATTTGATTGGTTCTTATAATTATTTTTGCATAATGGAAAATTGCATTGCATGCAAATTATACTAGCAGAGATGCTGTCTTGAGCACATCTCTTTATCCAAACTGATATGAGGGAAGATTGTTGCTTGAAGTGCATCTTCTATTATAAGGCTGTTGTGTATGGCATGGTCTCCATTCCTCACTAATCCATGCCCAAAAGGCCAACGAAAAACAATAATTATAAATACACAACTCAGAAATTTCAGAACCTCATCCATCCAATATTAGGATAAGAACCCATAAAATTTTCAACCAAACAATGCACAACCATCCAACATAAGTAATTCAAAATATCCAGAATTCATAGCTAAACCCAGAATGCCCAAACACCAAAACGTAATCTGCCCTAAATCTGTTAAGCATCATCTCAATGGATTCAGTATTTAATGAAGCCAACCAAGCCAAAGCAAGCAAGAATTGGAAGTGTGTCTTAGGCTTTGTTTTAGAGTGAGAGAGTGTGATTGCTGGTGAAAGAAAACCTATGCACAGCTGAGGAGAAATTCACTAGCACATGAAATGATTAAAAAAACCATAAAGCATAATGGCAAAAGTAGTTTTTGAAAATAGAGAACTGGATGAAAATAAACCGATTTCAGGATAAGTGAAATTGATTTATTTGCGCTTTGCACAGAACTACGTAACTGTTTTATCAAAACTATTTTGGGCTTTTCACAAATAAACACATAGGGTTTTCTAACGTACGCTGACGAGAGACGTTACTGAGAATCAATTGAGAGTAACTACGAAAATCAATTTGGGCAAACTAGATATTTCTTCATCAAATTGAAAGGGGATTTTTCTTGAAGAATCAATCTTGACCAAAGTACTATGCTATTGGATTCCTTCAAGACCGTGCAAAGGCCTCTCTTATTGCACCAATCCGAGAGTTTCTCAACCTTTCTTGAACCTGTTTGATTCAAGATTTGTGTTGTTTCATTGTAATTTCGTATAATTCTTGAACAATGGTATTGAGTGTGGCCTATAGGGTTTAGCCGTGTATTATTGTTGAATTGCTTGGGGCTGTAGGGTGTAGTTTCAATAATTCAGGCGTTTTCCTGGTTCTTGTGGGGTGTGCGTGATGAGTCATTATTTTCCTCTATTACTTGTCTTTATGTACCTACTTTTATTAGTGATTTGTGTTTAACTGATTATTATTTTCTCTATTTCACTATTTGGGCTTCATTTACCAGAAATTCTTAATTTTATTTAATTCGAATTTTTTGAGCTAATTTTATTATTATTTTCAGGATAACTTTGGAATTTTATTGGTCTTGGAAATTAATTCTGGAATTGAAGAGGAGCTATCACATTATCATTTTTTTTTAGTTTTTATTTTCAGTTTTTATTTGTTAGACCAGAATTAAATAAACTTTTACTCATTAGTTTTAATGTTGAGGACTTATTTAGGTCTAGCTGCCTGTTATAGAAGGGAGGCGAAAAGAGAAGCAAACAATTCTTTATTCTCTACTTTTGGGATTCAGTTCGTTCTCTTTCCGGAAAAACTGATTCTGTATTTATTTTCTTTTCTCTGCAACTATGTTCTATTTTTGTTTCAATTCAAATTCGTTTTATATTTTAAATTCGTTTTCCTATTTTATTTTTGTTTCCTATTTTAATTTTGTTTTCTATTTTAATTTCGTTTTCTATTTTAATTTCGTTTGCTTTATTCGAATTTAATGGAAAACTAATTTATAAGGTTATCCTTTTGATTTAGATTGCAATGAAGCTTTGATGTTGTTGTGGTGTTAGTTTTTCTCTCTTCGTTTCTTAACTCTTCATCATTTCATGTTTTTACTGGTTCATGCTTAATGTTTCAGTTAATATGAATTTTGTGTCTCTATTCATGCTTAATGGAGTGAGTCACGAGTTGTTGGGATGAAATTAATGATATATGTGAATGCTCACTTTGCATAAGGAAAACTTGTGTTAATTCTGTTAGCACCAATCCTCAACACGTGATTTGATGAAGTCAATATATATCAAAGCTTGTTGAAATTCTGGTGGAACTAACCTGGACAAGAGATGTTCAAATGGATGACTTTGAGCCAACATGAAGATGGTTGGGTGATTCGATCTTAGGTCCTTAGTTGGGTTTGTGTGTGAGTGTTGGCTTGGTACTTAACCAGAAGTAGCATAGATCATCAATCTTGAGGAGCTTAAAGATTCACATGTGTCAAAATTGGATTGATTAAAACTGAACTGGATTTCAAAAAAATAACTTGTACTGATTTTTTTATTAATAGACTATTCAATCAATTGAATAATTGAATCAATCGATTGAATTGTTACAATTATTATTGTTACAAGTTGAATTTTGACTGAGTCTTCTAACGGTTAATTCAATCGATTGAATGGTTTATCCAATTGATTGAATAGGTGACAACTAACTTTGTTTAAAAACCAGTTTGCCTATATAAAGGCATAGAGCACTTAGATTTGAGAACAACAAGAAAAACATTTTTGAGAATTCTTTGAGAGAAGAAGCGCCCAATTTGTGTGAACACATTGCGACATTGCCTTTCACACAATAAACCTTGAAGAAAGTGAATCTTGAAGCATTTCTTAAGTGAGAGTTTGTGACTTTGGTTCTAGATCAAAGCTAAGTCTGCTACACTTGGTCTTAATACATTTGTATACTATTTTGTGTAGAGACATTGAATTGATAATCCTTGATTCATCTGGAGTTGTAATATGTTTTTGATTGTATTCAATTACTGGGTTTGTAATTCGGTTGTGTAGTGGGTTTCTACTCTGATTCACTTTTGCTGAAGGGTTTAGTTAGGTGTAGGTGCTGCGGGGAGCAGTGATAACTTGCTGGGAGCAAGGGTTGTAAACTGATCTTGTGATCTTTTTAGTGGAAATCTTTGCTAGTTTGCACAGGACTAGACGTAGCCCTTAAGGAAGGGTGAACCAGGATAAATCTTTGTGTTCTTGATTCCTTCTTCTCTCTTATTGAAAGTTTTCTTTTATCTGCTGGTGTTGTCATACTTAATTAATCACTATAATTCGTTAAGTGCTTTCTGAATTGGAAATTAGTTGCTCTTTGGACTTGTGGTGTTGCATCTGATTCAATTAAATTATAGAATATTCATTAAGGGCTTTCTTGAAACTCACTGGACTATATTTGAAACTTCTTGATATTGGATACTGAATCTTGAAGTGGTACTTTAATTTTGTAATATGAATTAAACTCTAATAACTTCCGCTATGCATGTAATCAAATATATTTCATTAAATTGATTTGCATATTTTTGTATCAATTCTGGACTGAATCTAAGTATATTCATATTTCTACATTCATTCAATTAATTGAATATGTGCTTCAGTAGATTGAATTGGTTACTGGACATTCCAGAATTTCGCATTCATTGATTTAACCAAGATATTTCATTCTCCAATCTAAATCACTTTCCTTCTTTGCGAAAATTTAAAAGTTCAATTCAACCCCCCCCCCCCTTCTTGAACTCGGCCTAAACTTGTTTTTCAAATTCTCGCTTAGTTAATTAATTTGGGTTGGAATTAGGGTTCAATAAGTTGAGCATGAATTTATGTATCCTATGATAAGCGGACTGCAATCTAATCAAGAAGGTAATTTAATTCGGTTAAGGAAATCTAATTTGGTTGTTGATTTTTATTTTATTAAATATTTCACGAAACCCTCCCCTTTTCTCTTTGTGAGTTTAATCCTTTGATAGGAACTAGGTCCTTAGGAGACGACTTAGGAGCCACTTCCTAGTACTGCATTTAACTGCAATTATTTGACCAGATACGAGTTCAATCATATTTGGCGCCGTTGTCGGGGACCATTGGTTTCTCTGTTAAGGATAGAGTAGCAAGTGAAACAACTAATTAAGTTGTTGCTATAGAGTAACTCTAATTTTTGTTTTTCCTTGGTACATCAGTTAATTTTCTGTTTGTTAGGATTTGCTACATAATTTTTTTTTAAATTAAAAAAAATCCAAAAATAAAAAATAAAAAAAATGAAAAAAAATGAAAAAATAAAATAAAAAAAAATTGTTGAGGCAGATCCGTCTGGAAGCTTATGAGAACTTTTGTTGTTACTAACATTTATCCTTATGGAATAGTTGAAATCAAAAGTGAGTCCACAAGCAAGAGCTTTAAGGTCAATGGGCACCAACTGAAGCCATTCCTCAGCAATCCCTCTTTGTTGGATACAGTCGTGGAAGAGATCTCTCTACTTGATCCCACTTCTCTTCCATCTTCCGCCCTGACTTGGGGAGTTTTCTTTTCCTTCTCCTTCCTTGTTTTTATTCCACGTGTCTGATCATATTGGTGATTTGATTATTATGATTTTCTGCTTGCAACACATTGGGACACTGTGTAGTAAGTGTGGGGGGAGACTAGTTTAAATATTGTTTTAGGGTTATGTTTTCTTTACGGTTTTGCATGTTTCTTTGATTTTCTGGACAATTTTGCATGTTTCTCTGGTTTTCTGGACTTTGTATAAGCACTAGACACATAGTTCATTCTTGGATATGAGTTGCTTGATACTTTATGGATTGAAATTCGTGTTTTTCTTTGCTAATCAAGTTAATCATGAGGTTTGAGAGGTTGATTTGAATATAACAGATATACCCTGTGTGAGGTTTGAGTCATTCTCTATTTTTTGTTTGTGTGATATGCCTATTGATTGCTTGCACGATGGCCTTGGCTTGACTCTTTTTGATACAACTCGGTTCACACGCATGTTTTGAGATGATTAAGGAATTTTTGTTTTGAATAGCCTCTAGCCAAATAAGCATACCTTACATTATTTCCTTTGATTACCCCTGTTGAGCCTACATTCCCTTTTTTGTTTTTAAGCTCATTACAAGCCTTAAGTGAAAAAGAATGATAACCTTAACCTTAGGGAATTTTGGAGCTTTGGAATTGTTTTGGGAATAAGTTCTTGAATGAGTGTGGAGGTGTATGTGTGCTTCATTAGATGATGTTTTTGGCTAATTTGTTTAGGGTTTTTATATTGTTTGTTCATATACATTGTTTCTATTTTCATAAAAAAATAAAAAAAAAGAACAAAAATACGAAAAAAAAGAAAAAGAAAAAAATGTTGACGCAAAAGGTAGATGAATGCTTTTAGAAGTTTAGTAGAGATTTTTGGGTTTACTTCTTATGCTTATTTTCGACTTATTCCCCATTGCTTCTCCAATTCCTCTAGTTTTAGCTAGTTATTCCATATTTTACTCCCTACCTTGTCCTTAGCCCCATTACAACCCTAAAAGACCTTATGATCTTTATGTGTGTGCATTGGGTGTTGATCTTAGAGGCTTCCCAAGTCTAATTGTTGCTTGTTTTTCATTAGTGCCTTGAGAGTATATATATACAGTAACTTAAACACTTGAGAGATACAATATACAGTGCACTTTGTGAGATTATATTGATTTTGATCACCTCTTAAGCTAATTGATTTTCTTGTTATGCTTTGAATTACTCGGATGATGTTCATAGATATCTTGTTTCTTTGCCCTTTGTGTGTTGGATGTTATCTATTCCTTTCTTTTCCAGGATTCATTAAGGAGATGTTAGGTTGTCCATTTGTTTGGTTCAGTTTCTTTTTATTGTGTCACTCTCTTTGATGATTTTGGATTTATTCCTTACTCTATATCATGATTTTGCCCTGGAACGCAAAAGTCTAAGTGTGGGGAAATTTGATGAGTCATTATTTTCCCCTATTTACTTGTCTTTATGTACATATTTTTATTAGTCATTTGTGTTTAACTACTTATTATTTTTTCTATTTCACTGTTTGGGCTTCATTTACCAGAAATTCATAATTTTATTTAATTTGAATTTTCTGAGCTAATTTTATTATTATTTTTAGGGCAACTTTGGAATTTTATTTGACATGGAAATTAATTTTGGAATTGAAGAGGAGCTGTCACATTATCAGTTTTTATTTTTAGTTTTTATTCGTTGGACTAAAATTGAATAAATTTTGGCCCATTAGGTTTAGTGTTGAACACTTATTTAGGTCTAGCCGCCTGTTACAAAAGAGAGGTGAAGAGAGAAGCAAACAACTCTTTATTCTCTACTTTTAGGATTCAATTCGTTCTCTCTCTGGAAAAACTGGTTCTGTATTTATTTTCTTTTCTCTGCAATTACATTATGTTTTTGTTTCAATTAAATTTCGTTCTATATTTTAAATTCATTTTCCTAATTTAATTTCGTTTTTCATTTTAATTTCATTTTGCGTTTAATCTTCGTTTGCTTTATCTAATTTAATGGAAGACTAATTTATAAGGTTAGCCTTTTGATTCAGATTGCAAGGAAGCTTTGAGGTTGATATGATGTTAATTTTGCTCTCTTCGTTTCTTAACTCTTCATCATTTTATTTTCGTGCTTAATGCTTTTACTGGTTCATGCTTAATGTTTCAGTTAATATGAATTTCGTGTCTCTGTTCATGCTTAATGGAGTGAGTCACGAGTTGTTGAGATAGAATGAATGATGTATGTGAATGCTTAATTTGCATAAGGAAAACTTGTGTTAATTCTCGCTTAGTTAATTAATTCGGGTTGGAATTAGGGTTCAATAAGTTGAGCATGAATTTATGTATCCTGTGATAAGCGGACTGCAATCTAATTAAGAAGGTTGATTAATTCGGTTTAGGAAATTTAATTCGGTTGTTGGTTTTTATTTTATTAAATATTTCACGAAACCCCTCCCTCCTTTTTTTCTCTTTGTGTGTTTAATACGTTAACAAGAACTAGGTCATTGGGAGACGACTTAGGAGTCACTTCCTAGTACTGTATTTAACTACAATTATTTGACCAGATACAGCTTTGATTAGTGAGAACTATGTGATTGATTGTAATTGAACAACTGAATGTCTTAGTTAAACTTCCTTTGCTAGTTGGACAAAGAAGATTGGACGTAGCCCTTGAGGAAGGGTGAACCAGTATAAAATTGATTGTGTCTCTCCTTCTTTACCCTTCTCTTGATCTCTTGTTCAGTTTCTGCGCTGCCCATTGTCTTTGAGTATAAACAGATTTGGTTATTGTAACTATCTCTTGTATAGCTAATCTGTTTAGTTCATCACAGATTTGGTTTTAGTAGTTATAATGTGCTATGGTTGCGTCATAGTTATTAATTTTCATACTGCAGTTTCACAGTCTATCATTCATCATAGCACTAAAATTGTGTATTAGTTGTGATTTATTTCCTGTAGAAAACTTACTGCATAATTGTCATTCTAATTGAACATTTGACTATTACTTGGTTACTGGTTTGAAAGACTGTCTTAGCTTATGTTTCTCATAAATTCTTGCTGCAATCTTGTTCTTATTTTTCATCAATAGATTAGGTATTAAGCATTTCTTGATTTGGTATTGTGGTTGATAGATTAACTGGTTTTTCAAACAGAGAAATTTCAATCTACCTTGCTGACATATTAACTGTCGTAAAATTTGGATCATTCTTGTTTTTGAGTGCTTTTAAATTATAGCCATTGCAGAACTGTTGTTTTTGTGTACTGCATCTGTTTTGATAAATCTAGTTTGTGGTGTCACTTGAACTACTTAAATCTAGTACTTCTTTAAATTGATTTTTCAGCACTGGTTTATTCTTATATTGGTTCTGCTACATTGTTTCCGCAATCAGTCTTTGTGAATCCTTTAATTGACTAGTGCAGTTTGGTTTTTCCTTATACACAGTTCATAACACATACAAGTTTGCCTTGACTGATTTGTAATTCACCTATCAATTTGTGTGACACATCTTTGAGTGGTTACTATATTGTATCTTGGGTGATCCTGTACTGATTTTGCCTTGTTACATTATTATAATCTGATTTCTGCTGCTAGATACATCTTACTCGTATACAATATTGGTTATTAGACTCTGCCAAAAAATAAATCAGTTTATTTGTGCTTGAAATCAATTTATTTCTCCTCTGCACCTTGTATCATTGGTCATTAAGATTCATTAAAGCTTTTCTATTTGTGAAAAATGTTTTCAGTTTTTTAAATTGCAAAAAAATCTTCTAACTTCACCCCCTCTTGAACTCAGCCAAATACATTTTTAGAATTATCCTAACGCAGAAACCAAACTCCAGTGAAACCCGGACATTAGAAAACCAGCCAATAACTAATTCAGAATTATTATAATTATTATAATAATAATTATTCTTATTGATATTATTATCATTTAGATTATTATTATTATTGTTCTTCTTTTTATTATTATTATTATTATTACTATTTTTGTTATTCTTATTATTATTATTATTATTATTATTATTATTGTTATTATTATTATTATTATTATTGTTATTATTATTATTATTATTTTTGTTATTATTATTACTATTATCATTTTGTTATTTTTATTATTATTAATATTATCGATATTATTATAATTATTTTATTTATTATTATTATTAGTACTATAATATTATTATTATTAATATTATTTTTATTATTATTACTATTATTATTATTATATATTGTGATCGAATTTTTGACTGAGTCTGTGACCAATTCTGTAACCAATTTCTGTGACCGAATCTGTGATTGATTCTGTGACCGATTTTTTCGGTCACTGGTTCGAACACCGATAGTGACCGATTTTTTCGGTCACTATTTGACAATTTTCTAGTAGTGAACATTACAAACCTAAACCCCTTACATAAATCATTTTTTTCCACCAACAACCAAGAAGAACACTGTAAATCACAGAAAAGACCAAACTTTACTTCAACCACCAACGGAAATCAAACGACAAACAAAAAAGTTTTTTCTATTCCATCAACAACCAAGAACAGAAAACGAGAATAGTAAAACGAGAGCAGAGACGGGAGCAGGGAGACGGGAGCAGGGAGACGGGAGCAGGGAGACGAGAGCAGAGAGGACGAAAGTAAGGAGACGGGTGCAAGGATACGAGAGCAGTGCAGTGAGAGTGCTAGAGTGAGACGAGGGAAGTGAAAGAATGAGGCACTTTGGGATTTTCTTCAACGTTGCTTCAAAAGGGAGAAGATGAAAAAACAGAAAGAAGAGAAAGCGAAAAGATGAAAAAAATATTGAAAACACATCTTTTTAATTCAAAATAATATATATTCCTTACCTGGATCCACAACTAATAAAATATTATATTTTTCTCCCTGTAAGCAATGTCAAATAGTAATATTGTCACATACCAGTATCAAAATAACATTACTCTTAATAAATCAACAAAAAATGAAATCTAAAATAAAACCACAATAAGTTTAATAAAGTTTTTTTTCGCCCTCAAGAGTCTGTCTCAGATCGTCTATGGGCCTGCATAAAGTTTGGTTAGTGAGAATGACATCTGTCTTCTATTCCTATAAATTAATGGAGTTTTGGTCTTTCATATTCAAAGCATGAGATATCTTATCTCCCTTCAATTTAAAGCCAGAGAGTACAATATACTAGAAAACAAGCATGTCTAAAGAAGGTTTAAGCACAGTATGCTAGAAAACAAGCATGTCTAAAGTAGGTTTAAGGCTAGAAAACAAACATGTCTAAAATAGGTTTAAGTGGTAGAATTTTATTTAATGTTTATCGTACTAGTCAAAAGAAAATTATTAAAATAAATAAATCGTGTCAAGAAAACGATTTTAAGTGAAAAAGATCTTACTACCGTACTACGATTTCACAAAAACGTGAAAAAAAATTTTCACTTGTAAAGCATCATCATCAACTTCCTGTTTTTCCACAGGATGCCAAACCCAACTCAAACTTCACTCTACACTCTACACACTGCAAACATTCATCCTTCCATTTCGAGGAATTAACCGAATTTGAAACAATTAAACATTAGCTCCAACGATTAATCAGAATTACAACTTCCATTAGTCAACAACCACAATAGCAGTTCCAAGATTAAAGCTGCAAACATCATAATTGGATAAAATTCTGTGAATTCAATTCAACAACAAATTACAACTTTTTTGAACTTACACAAGTTTCAGATTGCACTTTAAACAATTTGTATGAGAAAGATAAATAAATCAAATTACTTGAAATGGTATATCCACACAGGGGGGCTTGAAAGGAGGTGTCACAAGGGTCCAAAAACATCCACTGAGAGTAATCAAGGTGAAATAGAACCTGTGAAAAAACATATAAAAAATATAGAATAAACTAAAGAACATCTAAGACAAAAAAAAAGAGAAGCTGAGAAAAAAAAATTGTTTTCTATGAAAATTTTATAATTGAAAATGAACTAAAACAAATTGTTAGAGCTTCGGTGGTAAATTTGCATCACTAATATCTGATAAATATTATTTAGTAAACTTAAATAAGTTCCACATAACTAAATTGTGAAATTGTGAGATAAGTATTTTTCTTCCACTTATGCACCCTACACTTTAACTCAGTGGAGAAATGATTTTTTTTTTTTTTTTTT
>Ga0209700_103187_pt1 | contig 31909 bp, 26 predicted proteins | sample SiratroredBW_FD_187528 | JGI IMG/M metagenome (GOLD analysis project Ga0209700, IMG submission 187528) | Root nodule microbial communities of legume samples collected from California, USA - Siratro red BW (SPAdes) (version 2) | ecosystem: Host-associated > Plants > Roots > Nodule | place: USA...
CATTAAATAATTTATATATTGGTTTTACAGGTTTTGAGCTACTAGAAATTTCCTTATGATGTGATGAAGATGATGTGGAGTTTTCAATCCTAGTTAATTGTTTTGTCATAATTCCTAAGACTGTATTGGAATAATTAATTTGAGAATGTAATTTTTTAATGTCTTTTGTTTCTACTTGTCTATCTTCTAACTTAATGTCTTTATATGGGCTAGCTTCTATTTCTAAATCTGTTGAAGGTTGTAATTTTATTGCTTGTAATGGAGGATATTCAGATTCTATGATTTCATTATTAATAGTTTTCCATGTACTAGTTTACCTTTTCTAATGGATATATTTCTTTATTATTAAATGGATATTCCAAATTATGTTCTTGACTATAAATTTTGAACCAGTCAAAAAAATATAAATTTATCTCATTTTCAATCATGTAATTATAAAATTCTGTTCTAAAGTCTCCTGTTTCTTTTTTAGAGTAAGTCTTAAAATACCAATCTCTTTTATCTTTATTATATTCTGCTCCAAAATCTTCTCTTATCCAATTTTTATCTATTTCAAAAGGTTCTTCTCTATGTAATGTACCTAATATTTGCGATGCGGTAGGACAGATTTTTTTAGATTCTGTATATAAAGGTTTTGTAACTATGGGAGTAATATTATCTAATCCTCTTAAATCTAAATTTATGGTGGAACTATCTACTGATTTTCTGGAACGTCCACCTTTATGCAGTATTTGGGGTTCTCTTATCTTTAAGGATGATGATCTATTCATTCTTAGTCTTATGTTTGTACTGTCTTGAACTATTTCTCTTATTTGACTATTATATATTTTTGGTTCTTCTATAACATCTTCTAATATCCATTCTTCTGTAATTCTTCTTACTACCTCTTCATGACTTAATCTTTTTGGAGTTTGTACTGATGATTTTCTAAGATTTGCTTCTACTAATATGGTTTCATCTCTAGGTGAAGATCTTAATGCTTTATAATTATAATCTATTTTGGTAACTTTATATAATAAACATGTATGTAATAAACATGTATGTAATAAACAACATGTACAATTTTATATCATATATATATATATATATATAAGTAAATATTCAAACATTTTGGTTTTGATTACTCTCGGACAGGATATCCAAGTAAATACTCACATTTTGATTTTCAAATTTAGTATCCAATTAAATATTAAACCTATGCTTACTCAGTATTCAAGTAAAAATACTAAAAGGTTCTAGTTCCAACATGTCTTCAGGATGTAAACTAAGGCTTAGCCTCAGATTAAAGTATTGCTTCCCAAAACTTTAAAGGTTCTTACTTAAATTTTTCTTTTTTAAGTGTTTACACAAAACTAAACTTCCAGCTTTTAATAATGTACACAACTTATTATCCATTTTATTTTTATTAACTTATTTTTTATTTTACCTATTTGTAACTATTTTTTAAACTTAATTAACTATTTATAATAAAGAAAATATACTAAAATTATAAAAATTATTTATTTTATAATATTCTCTTATAAATTTAATAATATTTTTATTTTAATAATTATAATAAAAATTAATTTAATATTTTTTTAAGAAAAATCATCGATTTTAGACGATGTTCAATTCGTAATCAGTACACGAGAAGTTGATTGTGTAGGGTTTGTTTTTAACAAGCTTATATTCTATGTAATATTTTTTTGATGAATAATTAATTAATTTATAAATAAAAAACTTAAAAATATTTTTTTTTATTTTACATCTCATTATCTTATAGTATTTATTTTTCTTTCAATATACTATGTTCATTCATATTTTAATTTAAAAACAATAAAATGTTTTTTTATTAGAAAAAGTATATTAAAATACGTTAATCATGGTTATTAATTTTTTTCTAGCAATCCTCCATGATATTTTCTTTATTTTTGTATTATTTTGTTTATACTCTGGTTATATTTTAATTTCAATTTACTTTTTGAATTGTTTTAATTTAATACATCTAATATTAAAGATTATACTCGTTTTGTAAAAAAAATAGATTTAACAGCTAATTAATTAATTATTTTGCAAAAAATAGTTACTATAAAATAATATATAAAATTAGAATTATAAAAATATTTCTGGAAACTCATACAAATATATAAAAAATTATAAAAATAAAAATATTCTAATTATTTAATCTAATATCTCGTAGTTATTCATTTACAAATTTATTTTATCATTTAATGATTATAATAAAATCAAAAAATAAAATAAAAATATTTTACAGTCAATCACTCAGCTACCCCATGATATAAGATAAAACTAATAAATGAATGTAATGAATTTTAGTATAAAAATTTTATGCATTCTGTTCTTCCAGTACACATATTTACTTTCCTCATGATCCTTCATGATCCTGTTCCTATGCTGGAATTACCCGACAAACTCTTCCCCTCCAGGATGTCACTTTTCTTTTTTCTCTATAATTACTTATTCGTAATAGTTATGAATTAGTTAAAATACTATTACACTTGGACATTAAAAACTTCATTTCCACCTTCAAACCTTGATTTCTTCCACCATTAACCGAAAAGCATATTTGGAAAACAGTTACAAATTAACTTTTCTATAAAAATAATTAAAAAAAAAACTAACTTTTGTTACTTCTGTACATGATTAGTAGATATCCCACTAAATGGGCATTAAGATGAGTCCAAATTCTTTTACATTTACTTAATTAATAAGTTATATTTCTATCAACTTTTCAATTAAGTTTTAGTTTGTTTATTTATATTTACTGTGATTTATTTTTCTAATGTCTTGTTTATATTGTTATTTTCTTTATGTTGTTCTTTATTTTGTTCAAATGTTGTTTTAATTCTTATTTTCAATTTTCTCTATTATTTATTTTATAATATATTTATGGTGTTATTTTTTGTTTTAATTCTTAGATTTGTTAAATCTTATTATTTATTATGTTTTTACTTAATTTTCTTCACCACAATTTATTTGTGTTGTTTAAGTTTCCCTATTTTCTTGTAATTTTAATTTTGTCTTAACAGTCTCTTTTATTTTGCCAGTTAAATTTTTGGTATTTATATTCTGCATGTTGTATATTTATTTTTTTGTTTTTGATAAGCCTTGATTTTCAGTGATTTTGTGTAGATTTTATGATTGATTTTGTTAGTAATTAGGTTGATTTTGTTATTAATTGGGTTTAGATTTGATTTTATTTGATTTTATTATTGATTTTTCAATTTAATACGTTTTAGTGTGGAGAGAGAAAATTTGTTGAGAATTAGGTTAAATCCAAGGAGAGAAAGAGAACAGCAGCGCCGAAATTGAGGAAAGGAGCAGAAAAATAGCATAAGTAACTTTTCGCTTAAGTTAAACGAACAGCTTGGGCTAAAACTCACTTAAAGACCAGCATGCGCGAAAACTTAAATTGAAGATGTCAACGTTACTAAGGGCATGACTTACGAAATAACTGCTGTGCGGTGACCTAATTGAAGGGGCGAAAGCTATAAAAAGAGGTTAGGGTCAAACGTGAAGTGACACTTCTCATTCATCACTTCTCACTCGTGGAGATCCCTTGGAGGCCGCTGCCATCATCAAGCTCCATTCTTTTCTTTTTCTTTTGTAATTTCATGGCTACCATGCGTGTGGCTAATTCTCTTACTCTTGGGATTGGATGTAATTTCTCTACTTCAAATGCACTTTTAATCTTAGTTTGATTTCATTTAATTCAATTACCTCTGTTTTACGTTTTATTCCTACTTTTGAATTATTTTAGATTTCTTATTGTGACTAGAAAACACTTTTCGAAATCAGAACTAAACGTAAATGCATTGCATGTATAAGTTCAGGGATGGATTATAGTGCAATGACTGTTTATAGCAACTAATCTTAATGCTGATTAAATTATTCTAGTAACTAGGGATAGAAGCTAGGTAATTTGGTTTATGAAATTCAATGCTAGAGGAATCAAGTTGAAAAGACTTTTATTTGCACTGATTGGTGGTTGGAAGTAATGATATTGAATTAGGTTAAGAGTGTACGCGAAGGAGAGTGCTACAATTCAATCCCAAGGCTTTTTATCATTATTAAACTCGATTCTTTATTATTCATTGCTTTGTTATCAGTTCATCCAATATTAATCAATTGTTTACTAGTTCATAATACAATTTGGTATGATTCAATTTACAGTTCCCGTTCTCTGTGGATACGATACTTTTCTTACTACTATATTACTTGTGCTAAAAATCCGTTAACAGTTCTTAAGTTGGTTATTTTTTTCACTTAACTTTGATCATCTCCTGAACATAAATATATAATAATTTTTGTAAATGTTTATTTTATATATATATTTATTATGAAAATATTTATCTAATATTACAAATTTATATTAGAATAAAATACATTGTTAATTTAATGTATACAGAAAACAAGGTCTTTATTAAGAAAAAAGATTTTCAAATAATACAAATTAAGTTTAGTATATAATGGTGTTACAGTTATATATGTTGTACATCATAATATTCTTTTCAATATTAACTTTTAATTTAGTTTATGAAAAAAAATTAAGTATACTCTATAGTAGCGACTTAATCTGAATTTTAACATTTAAATTAATAATAATATTATTATTATTATTAATATGAATACTAATAATAAAAGATTTATAAAAATAAAATTATTCCAATTATTTAATCTAATATCTCGTAGTAAATCATTTTCAAATTAGTATTATTGTCTAATGATCATAAAAATTTGTCTGATACTATGAATTATATATAATTATAATGAAAATATTTGTGTGATACTACGAATTTATATTAGAATAAAATACATGGTTAAGTACACTTTTTTAATTTGATGTATACATAAAACAAGGTCTTTATTAAGAAAAAAGTTCTTCAAAAAATAAAGAAAAAGTTTGGTATATTATGTGGTTACATTTATATATGTTGCGCATCAGAATATTCTTTTCAATATTAACTTCTAATTTAGTTTATAAAAAAAATTAAGTATATCTTGTAGTAGCGACTTAATTTGAATTTTGACATTAAATTAATAATAATAATAATAATAATAATAATAATAATAATAATAATAATAATAATAATGTTGTAAATAATTATTAGGATTATAATATTTGTTTTACGAAGAAATTTAAAATTAATAAGTTTTAAGAAAAATCAAATAATAAATTAATATACTATATTTAAACTAAAATACTAAGGTTATAAGCTTTTTATTTTTTTATTTATTACAAAATAATACCAGAAATGGAGACTTTTTAATATCATTAGTACTTTTTTATTTTTTATTTTCCTCAATAGCACTTTTTATTTTTAATTTTTCTCACTAGCATTCTTTATTCTTTAATTCCCGAAATAACACTCTTTTGCTTATTTTATTTTATTTTATTTTTTATGTTGAAATAACACTCTTTTGTTGACTTGTTTACTTTGCTAACACCTCTTTATTTTTTATTGTTAGCACCAAGGTTGCTAAGTGATTTGATGAAGCCAACAATATGATGAAGTCTACATGGATCAAAGCTTGCAAAGTGGATTGCTTGAAGCCATCATGGAGCTTGATGGAGTTTTAGTCTAAGACTTAGGTTGCATGTGTGTGAGAGTGTGGTTTTGGTACAAAACCATGAGTTGCATGAGATATCACTCAAAGTAAGCTTCAAGATTTATTTTGCTTAACAAATTATTAAGAGGTTCTAAAATGAGCTGTAACAGATTTTGAAAAATATATTTTTAAAGAGTAAATCAGTAACTGTTTTTCAGAAATCAACTTACTGGATTTTCTTCTAAGTCATAGAGAAATCAATCGATTGAATGATTGATTCAACAATTGAGCTTTTAACAGATTTAAAAACCAGTTTGTCTATAAAAAGGGTGAGCGCGAATTGTGACATAACTTTTGATACAAAATACATTTCTAAGTTTTCTGAGCGAATGCTTGTGTCTTTTCGAAGAGAGAAAAACGTGTTTTCACTTTGAGAATCTTTTCACATTCAATTGTCTTCAAGAAATACCTCAAGAACATTAATCTTGGAGAATTGCATTGAGTGAGTTTCGTGCAATAGTGGTTTTGCACCAGAGCTAAGTCTTCTACACTATTCTAAATTCATTTTGTAATCTATTGTGTAGAAGGACTACTGTGTTTGTAATATTCTTGATAATTCTTATGTTGCGAGTTTTGTGATTGCAAGTTACATAGGTTTTGTAATTTCTGATTGTGGTTTTGATACCCAGATTACATAGGGTCTTGTAATTGGGTTAGAGCAGTGGGTTACTTCATTATTTTGAACTACTGTGGGGTGCAATAGGTTGTTTATTGTTGGGAGCAGTGGTATCTTGCGGGGAGTAAGGTGTTTGTATTGTTGTGAACTGATATTGTTGATCTTTTTAGTGAAACTCTTTGCTAGTTTGGCAAAGGATTGGACGTAGCCCTTGAGGAAGGGTGAACCAGTATAAATCTTGGTGTTCTTTATCTCTTTCTCTCTTCTTGAACGCATTATCATATTTCATGTCGCTTGTTCAATTAATTGTTCTGCACGTGTAATAGATTAATCATTCTGCTGGTGTTACTTTGTGTTTTCTAGAATTGTTATTACATCAATATAATTGATTGTATCAGTTCTTAATTCTTTTTTAGTGCTTCTTGTCATCTGTAATTACTGTTCAATTGATTAAGTTTCTGGAAACTTGTTTTCTTGTATCAACTGTTGTTTCTTGTTACTTCTATTAATCTGAATTGTCTTGTTGTTTGATTGATCTTCAGTTAATTTGTAATATTGTTTAGCTGATCATTTCTAGGTAGTTCTGAATTACGATTTTAATCAACTAATTGCTTCTGCTTTTAAATCTGCTGTTTTTACTGGTTCTTGATCCAACTGGTTTAAACTTTGACTTCAGTAAATTGTTTTTACTGTTTGTTGATTCTTTTTAAACTATTTTGAGTTTGTGCACTGTACTCAATTGAGTGCATGTGTTACTATAAACCGCTTATTGTTGTTTTCAGCTCTGTGAGTTATTTCAATTGTTTGATTCTGATATGAAATTTATTGATCTTTTGTTATGTACTTCTTAATAACATTTTTCAGTAGTTTCGATAAAGAACTTTCATTCTAAGTTTAATACTTTCCATCTTTTGCAAAAATTTTTGAAAGTTCAATTCATCTCCCGCCCCTCCCGTCTTGAACTCAGCTTTAACTTGTTTTTCAATTGGCATCAGAGGTAGGACTTAAATCCTAGTGAAGTTTTTCAATCCATGACTGAGAATAAACTACCTTTTGCTGAGGGAGCCTCTATACACAGGCCACCTATGTTTTCTAGGTTGAACTACCAATTTTGGTAAGTTAGAATGAAAATCTTCATTGAATCCATTGATCGTGGTATTTGGAATGCTATGGTAAATGGTCCTTGTATTCCTACGTCTGTTGTGGATGGTGTCCCTGTTGAGAAATCTTATGATGAGTTGACTGATGCAGAGAATAAGAGAATGCAATATGATTGTGTTGCGAAAAATATAATAACCTCTGCCTTGAACCTTGATGAATTTTTCAAAGTATCTTAGTGCAGTTTAGCTAAAGAAATGTGGGACATACTTGAAGGCACACATGAGGGAACTACTGATGTAAAGAGAGCCATAAAGCATGCACTAATCCAGGAATATGACTTGTTTAGGATGCAACAAGAGGAGACCATTGCTGAAGTACAGAAGCAGTTCACTCACATTGTCAACCACTTGATTGGATTGGGAAAGCAGTTTGACAAGGAGGAGCTGAATATCAAGATCCTAAAGTGCCTGGATAGGAGCTGGCAACCTAAAGTGACTGCTTTATCAGAGACTAGAGATTTGACACACCCACTATTGCAGCACTCTTTGGCAAATTGAGAGAGCATGAGTTGGAGATGACTAGGCTGAAGGAAATGGAGATTGTGGAGAAGAAGTCTAGGAGCCTAGCACTCAAGGCAAAGGCTGCAAATGTTGAATCCAGTGAGGAAAGCTCTAATGAGTGCAGTGATACTGAGAATCTGAATCTGTTGACAAGGAGATTCCAGAAGTTTATCAAGATGAAAGGCAAAATGAAGAACCAGCAAAGCAAGAGGTATAATAAGAAATCTGATAATGGTTCTACTAAATTTACCTATTTTGGCTGTGGAAAACACGGACACATGAAAGTGCATTGTCCAAGCCTAATGAACAAAGAAAAGGCACATGAGAGAAGAGCAACAAATTTGGAAAAGACATAAAAGCGTATATAGCTTGGGAAGACAATGCTACTTCTTCCAGCAACTCTTAACATGAGGATGTTGAAGCAAATTTGTGTCTTATGGCTGGAGAGAATTCTGAGGTGAGTAGTATGAATTCCAACACCTTTTTTAATAGTGAAAATTACAGTTCACTTCTTCAGGCTTTCTTAGAAACCCATGAAAAAGCAAACAAATTGGCTTTATCCAACAATCGTCTAAAAGGGTTAAACAATTGGTTGGAAAGTAGAGTCAAAGAGCTGGAAGATGAGCTTTTAAAATTAAAAACTGATTTTGATCATCTTGAAATAATTTACAAAGCTTCCAATGACTTTGATTCTAGCAAGCCAATTAATTGTGAAAACTATGATGTTCTTCAAAAGAAAGTTAACTATTTGATTACTACTGCATCTAAACTTTGCATGAGAACCACAAATCTCAATGCAATTTTGGGTTCTCAAAATTGTGTTGTTGAAAAGGCTGACATTGGGTATCAATGTGGTTTTCAAGGAAAGTAAAAGAAATCCAGCAGTTTCTTTAAAGCTAATGAGCAACAATTTTCACCTTTCATGTCTTGCTTTTATTGTTTGAGAAAAGGTTATTCTGTTAGGAATTGTAAAGTTAGGAAATTTGATGTACCTAAGGGGCTGGTTAGGTGGGTGCCTAAAAGCATGACTAACACTTGTGGACCCAAGTTTAACGGGGTACCAATTCCTCAAACTTAATCTGTTTTCCAGGTATGTTTGGCATCCAAGAAGCAGTAGTGGTATCTGGCCAGTGGATGCTCCAAACACATGACTGAAGATGTTTCTCAATTGACTAATTTGAAGTGGAAACCAGATGGATTTGTCACCTGTGGAGACAACAACCGAGGGAGAATACTAGGTGTTGGTGACATTGGAGATGATGATGTGATCATTAAAGATGTACTTCTAGTGGATGGTTTGAAGCACAACCTACTAAGTATAAGCCATTTTTGCGACAAAGGGCACTAGATCACATTTGAGCTAGACCTTTGCCTAATAGCAGATTCAAAAACTAGTGAGACAGTGCTAGTAGGTAAATGGGTAAACAATGTATACATGCTCAATGTTTCCTGCATTACATCTAATATGAACTGCTTATTGTCTAGAAATGATGAGACTTGGTTGTGGTATAGGCGGTTAGCTCATATTCATATGCATAATCTCCATAGGCTTGCATCAAAAGAACTAGTAATTGGCTTTCCTAAGCTCAAGTTTGAAAGGGACAGATTACTTGAAGCATGTCAAAAGGGAAAACAAACTAAAAGTTCTTTCAAACAATTAAAGGTGGTGTCTACATCAAGACCTCTTGAGCTGCTTCACATAGATTTATTTGGTCGCTCAAGAACTATGAACTTAGGAGGTAATTACTATGGTCTGTAGTAGATGATTATTCTTGTTTTACTTGGACTTTATTCATTGCCACCAAGGATGAAGCCTATCATGCTTTTAAAAGACTTGCCAAAGTTATTCAGAATGAGAGGAATTGTGGTATTTCTGCCATTAAGTCAGATCATGGGGAGAGTTCCAGAATGAGAGATTTGACAAATTTTGTAACAAATTTGGAATCAAGCACAACTGTTCAGCACCAAGGACTCCACAACAGAATGGAGTAGTAGAGATGAAGAACAGGTCTTTGGAGGAACTAGCAAGGACTCTCTTGAATGAAACATATTTGCCAAAATACTTTTGGGTGGATGCAGTGAGTACAACTTTCTATGTTCTCAATAAGGTGCTCATAAGACCAATCATAAAGAAAACTCCATATGAGTTGTTTAAAGGTATAAAACCCAATATTTATCATTTAAAAGTTTTTGGATGCAAATGTTTTATTTTAAACAATGTAAAGGATAATTTGGGCAAATTCGATTCAAAAGATGATGAAGATATATTCATTGGCTACTCATTGCATGGTCATACATATAGAGCATACAATAGGAGAACCATGGTAGTTGCGGAATTCATGCATATTGCATTTGATGAAACTAACCAAAACATGCAGGAAACTATTAAGACAGGTGTAGATGATGAGGATCCTACTTGACAAGTCGATACTAAACTGCAAAATAAACCAGAGAAAGTTAGTCAACTTCCAGAAAATCAATCAATTGAACCAAAAATTCAATCCTTTTAATCTAGAGATGGTGTAGAGATAAATAATTCTGGACTACCAAGAGAGTGGAGAGTGCCAAGAAATCTTTCATTGGACAATGTCATTGGTCAAGTTCAGAAAGGGGTATCAACTAGAAGATTTTTGAATCATTTTTGTGAGCACATGGCTTTTGTATAACAAGTAGAGCCCAACTCTGTAGTTGATGCACTAGAGGACAACAAATGGATCAATGCAATGCATGAAGGAATAAATCAATTCGCAAGGCATGAAGTTTGTATCACAAGTAGAGCCCAAATTTGTGGTTGATGCACTAGAGGACAACAACTGGATCAATGCAAGGAATAAATCAATTCGCAAGGAATGAAGTTTGGACACTTGTTCATAGATTGAAATAGATGAATATTATTGGAACCAAATGGGTATTCAAGAACAAATTAGATGAACAAGGTGTCATTGTGAGGAATAAAGCTCGGTTGGTTACAAAAGGTTACAACCAAGAAGAGGGCATTGACTTTGGAGAGACCTATACACCCCTAGCTAGATTGGAGGCTGAGAATACGTTTAGCTTATGCTTGCATGAACGAAACTATATCAAATGGATGTCAAGAGTGCTTTCCTTAATTGATACATTGATGAAGAAGTCTATGTGAGTCAACCTCCTGGATTTGAAAACCACAAGTATCCAGATCATGTCTTCAATTTCAAGAAAGCCTTATATGGTTTGAAGCAAGCACCTAGGCACTGGTATGAAAGGTTGAGTAATTTCTTGCTTTCTCAAGGCTATGAGAGAGGTAAAATAGATAAGACTTTATTCATTAAGAAAGCATGCAATGATATTATTCTTGTGCAAGTTTATGTTGATGACACTATATTTGGATCAACTAATTGAGGTTTGTGCGAGCAATTTGTTAAAGCAATACAGGGAGAATTTGAGATGTCCATGACGGAAGAACTCAACTATTTCCTAGGCTTGCAAATCAAGCAATTCCAACATGGAACTTTTCTTAGTCAATCCAAATGCTACAGAAAATTGTTGAAGAAATTTGATATGGAAAACTGCAAGGAGGCTACTACACCTATTGCTACTAAATGTTGTTTGGATACTGATGAGAAAGAAGCTAATGTTGATGAAATTAAATATAGAGGACTGATCGGATCACTTCTCTATCTTACTGCAAGCAAACCAGATATAATGTTCAGCGTGTGTCTTTTCTCAAGATATCAAGCAAACCCCAAGGAATCACACTTCACGGTAGCAAAGAGAATTCTGAAATATTTGAAAGGGACTACAGAAGTTGGTTTATGGTATCCCAATGAAGTATCTTTAAATTTAGTAGGTTATTTTGACTCAGATTTTGCAAGTTGTAAACTTGATAGAAAGAGCACAAGTACAACCTATCATTTACTAGGATCCAGTTTAATAGCTTGGCATAGTAAGAAGCAGGCATCTATGGCTCTATCAACAGCAAAGGCAGAATACATAGCTGTTGGAAGTTGTTGTGCTTAGAGCTTATGGATCAAACAACATCTAAGTGATTTTGGTCTAAAATTCCATTACTGTGTGATAATACCAGTGCAATAAATTTAACAAAGAATCATGTACAACATTCCAGAACTAAACACATTGAAATACGACACCATTTTATAATAGACCATGTGAATAATGGTGATTGTGTAATTTAATTTGTTAGTTCTGTGAAACAACTTGTTGATTTATTCATTAAGCCCCTTAATAAAGATAGATTTAATTTTCTAAGAAATGAATTGGGATTAATTGATTTTAAATACGTGAATTAAATCAGTCAAGGTTTATTAATTCTAAGTTAAACTTATGTGTACATGGAATTATTAAATAATTTATATGTTTCAATTAAATAAAACTTCATCCAGTCACATTATATCTGAGTGAAAATTTAAGCACTGATCATTACTGTTCAATCTATTGACATGTGCGAGATTGAAAACTGGACTTAAAGCAATTTGGTACAATTAATTAAGTTATGCACAACTTGTACGTTGGGAAGTAGCTGCTTCTGCTACCATTGAACCAGTTATAGAAGCAAAGTTGAATAAGCTAAGACATTAAATGCACGAACTTTGCATGTGAAGAGGTAGAAAACATGCAACGCCACTTGTCATCAACTCATGAAGTCAACAGTCAAAAAGTTATTGATAAATTCTCTTAAGCTAAGTAATTTCTACTCAATCTGCTATTTGCAGAATCTCAAAAAACTGTAGAGCTGTTTTAGATTTCGTGTTGTCAATCAATGGTTATGCACTATATTTGTTTGTTTGTGTATACTCTAGTCTTCAAATACTGACTTAACATGCATTCTTAATCACGCTACATCACAACACCTTTCATACTAGCTCGTTCTATGTCCAAAGAAAGTTCCCATCTTCATACCTTCTCTTCGAAATATGGCCTCATCTTCAAATCTCAGAAAAAGAACAAAAAGGGTTCTTATCAAGCGAGCAAGTTGTGAGGACAATAATGAAACAAACTATCTAGAGAGATGGTTTGTTGGAAACCAAGAGAGTATTAATGATTACTACCGAAGATACAGTAGGAAAGCCATTATAAGTCCTAAGTTCTTGAGCATGGAGTGGCTCAAAGAGGAAAATCTTGATGAAGTAAGGGATATTTTGAAATTTCAGAAGTTAGAGAGGTTTATGAAAATGTCTGGAAATACATATCCAGACTTGGTAAAAGTCTTTTTGATGAACATGTGGTATGATGATGAAACAATCTACTCTCAAGTAAAGGGAGTGCATGTGGCTATTAATGACGAAGTATGGCTGACAGTTCTAGGATTGAGAAAATGATGGTGTTATTGTAAGTAGAGGGAACACCTCTGATATGGGCGACTTCAATAAAGTCCAGTTTTATAAGTCTTGCTTGAGGAATTAAGACACTGCTTCGAGGACATTCTCTGTTGGAGGTCTCGCAGCTACACCAAGAATCCTGGCCTATATAGTGATCTGGCTTCTTACCTCGAGAGAATTCAACCATGTTGTTTTAGCTGAGGAGGACTTAATCTTGATGTATTGTTTGATGACTAAAACCAAGGTAAACTGGGTTAATGTCATAAAGGAGCATATTTTCAAAATCAACAAAAAGCCTGAGTATTGTTTCCATATGTTATGCTGATTTTTAGTTTTATTGAGTTCTTCGAAATCGATGTTGAGGAAGAGGCAATAGAGGAAGTAAAGGCTCTGAATTAGATCTATGTCATCTCTCTGAACAAGATTGGGTTAAAGAAGGTGAATAATAGGCAATGGGTGTGTAAGGCAGATGAAGATAATGCTTTTCAAGAAGAAGAAGGAGTTGGTACAAGTGTCGTCAATGTAGAAACTACTATTGAAGCTGGAATGAACTATGAACAGTTTGCAAACATAGGTGATACTCCTACAGCTGAAGGACAAGAAACCTTTTCAAGGTTTGAGCAGATGATGATCAACTAGTTACACACCATGGAAAGGGATAGCAGAAGTCACCACCTTGCAAAACACATTTCCAATTCATCGAGAATCAAGGTGAAGACATGCAGTTAAAGATTGGGACGATGTTCTTTGGACTAGACGACTAAGGCGTCTATTGCAAATCTTGTTGGTCCCTTCCCTTCCTTTTTTGATGAATTCAAAGGGGCAGAAGTATGTGTGTTGGGTGTTGCATAAGGATGTCTAGGATGGTGTCTTTCTTATGATATTGTGTGTTGATTTCAGTTGTGTGTTGTTGGGTTATGCTTTACTTTTTTTGTTGTTGATGTTGTACTAATGCTAGGTTATTCAGCTTTGTTGGCTTTGTTGTCCTGTTGTTGGTCTATTTTGAATTATGTTAATGATGATTTGTAATGGTGGTTCTATTATCAATGAAATGTGTTTTTATTTGGTTTGAGTACTCGTATTCTAATAGTTTTTATACTTTGAAGGAGTATCAAACTATGGGGAAGCATTAAAAGCGGCTGGTTAAACTGGTTTGAAAATCTGGAGAAAAAAAATTAATTGTTTTACAATTTAAATCAGTTTATTTTTAAAACCTGTGATGCTTAACAGATTCTAATCAACTACTTTTAGAGAAATGCAGTTTGTGCATGTTTAAATAGGTCAACTCAACACACACTTGTTTGTCTTCATCAAATTGGGGCAGATTGTTAGCACCAGGGTTGCTAATTGATTTGATGGTGATGAAGTCTACATGGATAAAAACTTGCAAAGTGGATTGCTTGAAACCATCATGGAGCTTGATGGAGTTTTGGTCTAGGACTTAGGTTGGGTGTCTATGAGAGTGTGAGTTTTGGTATAAAACCATGAGTTGCATGAGATATCACTCAAAGTAAGATCCAATATTTATTTTACTTAACAAATTATTAAGAGGTTTTAAAATGAGGTGTACCAGATTTTGAAAAACATATTTTTAAAGAGTAAATTAGTAAACTATTTTTCAGAAATCAACTTACTGGATTTTCTTCTAAGTCAAAGAAAAATCAATCGATGGAATGATTGATATAATCGATTGAGTTTTTGATAGATTTAAAAATCAGTTTGTCTATAAAAAGGGTGAGCACAAATTGTGACATAACTTTTGATACAAAATACATTTCTAAGTTTTCTGAGTGAACACTTGTGTCTTTTCAAAGAGAGAAAAACGTGCTTTCACTTTGAGAATCTTTTCACATTCAATTGTCTTCAAGAAATACCTCAAGAACCTTAATCTTGGAGCATTGCATTGAGTGAGGTTTCGTGCAATAGTGGTTTTGCACCAGAGCTAAGTCTTCTACGTTGTTCTAAATTCATTTTGTAATCTGCTATGTAGAAGGACTATTGTGTTTGTAATATTCTTGATAATTCTTGTGTTGTGAGTTTTGTGATTGCAAGTTACATAGGTTTTGTAATTTATGATTGTGGTTTTGATACCCATATTACATAGGGTTTTGTAATTGGGTTAGAGCAGTGGGTTACTGCATTATTTTGAACTATTGTGGGGTACAACAGGTTGTTTACTACTGGGAGCAGTGGTATCTTGCGGGGAGCAAGGTATTTGTATTGTTATGAACTGATCTTGTTGATCTTTCTAGTAAAACTCTTTGCTAGTTTGAAAAAGGATTGGACGTAGCCCTTGAGGAAGGGTGAACCAATATAAATCTTGGTGTTCTTTCTCTCTCTCTCTCTCTTTCTCTCTTTTTGAACGCTTTATCATATTTCTTGTCGCTTGTTCAATTAATTGTTCTTCACGTGTAATAGATTAATCATTCTGCTGGTTTTACTTTATGTTTTCTAGAGCTATTATTACATCAGTATAATTGACTGTATCAGTTCTTAATTCTTTTTTAGTGCTTGTTGTTATCTGTAGTTATTGTTCAATTGATTAAGTTTTTGGAAACTTGTTTTCTTGTATCAATTGTTGTTTGTTGTTACTTCTATTAATCTGAATTGTCTTGTTGTTTGATTGATCTTCAGTTAACTGGTAATACTGTTTATCTGATAATTTATGGGCAGTTCTGAATTACGATTTTAATCAATTAATTGCTTTCGCTTTTAAATCTGGTGTTTTTACTAGTTCTTGATCTAACTTGTTTAAACTTTGACTTCAGTAAATTGTTTTTACTGTTTATTGATTCTTTCTGAACTATTTTCAGTTGGTGCACTGTATTCAATTGACTGCATCTGTGTTACTGTAAATTGCTTATTGTTGTTTTCAGTTCTGTGAGTTATTTCAATTGTTTGATTCTGATATTGAATTTATTGATCTTTTGTTGTAGACTTCTTAATAACATTTTTCAGTAGTTTCAATAAATAACTTTCATTCTAAGTTTAATACTCTCCATCTTTTGTGAAATGTTTTTGAAAGTTTAATTCACCCCTCGCCTCCCTCTTAAACTCAGCCTTAACTTGTTTTTCATCTATTTCTTTCAATAAACCTCTTTACCCTTTAATTCTTAAAATAACACTTTTTTTCTCTTATTTATTTTTTCTACAGTGAAATAACACTTTTATGTTTTTTCTTTTTATTTTTTATTTTTTTGTACAATACATTAATTATGATTATTATTTTTGTTTTATTTTTTCCTTTTTATTTCTTTCTTATGATTTTGTGATTGTATTTCATTATAATAATTTACTAATTATATTTTTGTATTAAAATTGATATTGGAAGAAAAAATTATAATAAATTATAAAATTGTTATTTGAATTGAAATTTGTACTTTCATTTATTAAAAATACATCTAGATAATTAATAGCAAAAATAAAATAAAATAAAATTACTGAAGTATTTTTGTAAATAAATATTAATTAAATAGTTTAAATTTTTTAAATAAAATTTAATTTATTTGTGAATTGCTTTTAAATGTTATGTTTATTACTTAAAAATTGTTAATTATTGAAATGATACAATATACGTTAAAGATAAAGAAGAAAATAAATGACAAACATATATTCACTAAATAGTTTAGTTAATGGTACACGAATTACTCTGTGTGAAACGAAACAAAATTTTTATCTTTATCAGAACTCAAATTTTATCTTTATCAAAAAGTCAATTACATCTTTTTCGAAAATCAAACTTTATCTTTATAAAATATCAAATGATATCATTAATAAAATATCAAATTTTATCTATATCAAAAACCAAATTCTATCTTCATCAAAAATCAAAATTTATCTTTGTCAAAAATTAAATTTTATCTTTATCAAAATTAAATTTTTGTCATTAATTATTTAGATATTTTTTTAACAAACTCAAAATACAAATTTTAATTCAAATAACAAAATAAAATCACAAAATTATTATAATTTATTTTAATATAATTTATTATGCCAAATTTAAATTTACTATAAAATATAAAATAAAATAATTTATCATTTTTTCCTATTGTAATTAATTAGTTAAAATACCTATAAAATATTTCATTTTATTTTCTTTGTATTATTTTTTCTAAAAATTTTAATTTAATTTTTTTGTATTATTTTTATCTTAATTTTAATAAACTAATAATCACAATTTTTAATAAGTATTACGGAAAAAAAGTGCTATTACGTAAAACAAAAAAGTGTTATTTCAGAAATTAAAGAGTAAAGATTACTATTGAGAAAAATAAAAAATAAAGAATGTTATTAAGAAAAATAAAAAATAAAGAGTATTATTAAGGAAAATAAAAAATAGAAAGATGCTACTGAGGTAAAAAAGTCGAGAAATGAATAATTTATTTTAGTAATTAACTCAAGAGTTAATGTAAAGTTCTATATTTATATTTTTTTTTGTATTTTGAACAATTTGTAGATAAACTTAGTAGTTAATTTTTTTTTTATAGGAAAATGAACAACTAGTATTTTATTTTAAGAATGAACACTACTAAAAAATTGCAAATAGTAGCTGAAATTAGTGACAGAAAAAATCGGTTACTATCGGTGACTGAATTAGTGATAAAAAAACTGGACACTATTAGTGACCAAATCAGTGATCGGAAAAATCGATCACGGATTCGGTCACAGAATCGATTACAGATTCAGTAACAAAATTGATCACAGATTCGGTCTCACAATCGATCACTGATTCAGTTACAGAATCAGTCATAGAAATCGATCACTGAATCAGTTACAGATTCGATCACATAATTAGTCACTATACATAAGTAATAATAATAATAATTATTATAATAATAAGAATTATTATTATTATTATAACAACTTATTATCAGTGATTTTTCTAGTAATGGAATAACTTATTATAATTAATTTATTAAAGGTGGAGGTTTTATATTACATAAATATATATATATATATATATATATATATATATATATATATATATTTTTTTTTATATTATGTCTCTCGGACTTGGTATCAAGTAAATAAATACTCAAACGTTTTAATGCCTCTCAGACATGGTATCAAGTAAATATTCAAACATTTTAATGCCTCTCAGACTTGGTATCTAAGTCAATACTCAAACGTATCTATTCCCAACATGCCTTTAGTTTGCAAATTGAAACTTAGATTAGACTCTTTCCAAAACTTCAAAGTTGCTTCTTCGTTATCTTTTTAATAGTGTACGCCAATCATTATCCATTTTATTTTCTTAAGATAACTTATTTTTATTTTAACTATTAAGTTTTATAATTATTTTTTAAACTTAGTTAACTATTTATAATAAAAAAATCTATAATAAAATTATAAAAAATATTTATTTTATAATCATTTTTACATTATTCTTTTATAAATTTAATAATACTTTTATTTTAATAATTATAAAAAAAATAATTTTATATATTTAAAAAAAATAAATACATGTTTACTAGAAAGAGTGTTTCCACTAATACAAAACTAGGCAAATCCACCTCACCATTTATATTAAAACAAACTTTAAATAAAAAAAAAAAGTGTAAATAAAGTATCCATAACCTAAACTTTATCACACTTGCCAATTAAACTAAAATAAATTGTCAAGAACTCTACTTGACAAACTAGTTCTATACTATTCTATAAAGTTCAAGTAATAAGGTTACATTTACATGCAATACTCCTTTTTTGACGAAATAAATAGAAAACTTAAAATTATTTTGGTCTTTTACATCTTACTATTTTTTAATATATACTTTTGTTTTAATATATTATGTTTATTCATATTTTAATTTGAAAAGAATAAAATATTTTTTTATTACCATACTTTTTTGTGAAAATGTATTAAAATACAATAATTATTTTAAGGATGTCAATATGGTTATTAGTATTTTTTTTTATAATTTTACAAATAAGAAAAGAACCATCAATTTCAAACCTTTTTTTTCTGAATAATGTTCAATTGCCAATCAATGCAAGTTTGTTTATCAGTTCTCTATCGCACTGTAACACTAACCAGATCAATGGTGTATTCTCGCTTGTCACCTTCCATAGTATCTTCCTTATTTTTGTATTACTTTGGTTTATACTTTGGTTATGATATTTTATAAATTATTTTTGCGAAAAGCACTTACTATAAATAATATATAAAATTAAAAATATAAAAATATTTATGGAAACTCATAAAAATGTATAAAAAAAGTATTGATAAAATTAATAGTATTCCAAATGTTTAATCTAATATATAGTAGTTAATGATTTACAAATTAATTTTACAATATAATGATTATGAAAAAATAAAATAAAATTATTTTACAGTCATCCAATCAGCTGTCATGAAATTGATCACATGAGATAAGATAAAATTAACAAATGAATATTATAATAGATTTTAATACAAAATCTTATCATTCTGTTTTTGGAGTACACATATCACCTTATACACTAACACTAGTTACTTCTTTTTGTGATCTTGTTCCTCTTCTATAACTACATACTATAATCTCTTATTCACAATGCTTATGAACATAGTTAGTTAAAATACTACTAACACTACAAAAAAAATTGGATTTACCTACAACAAAAATCTGTAGGTAATGACAAAAATTCGTGGATTATCAGACATTACCCACAAATTACCGACGAGTCAAATCCCGTAGGTAATCCGGTTGTTGGTAAATTTCTCACCAACTTTTATCCGTGGTAATTTCATTTCGTGTTTTCCACGGAATTTTATTGGTAGGTATAATTTTACATTACCCATTAATATTGATTTGTGGGTAACATATTTTTTTTATGATTAAAATTTATAATTATTAAGATTATTTTTATATTTTTCTACTTGTCTTATTATTTATATTATTTATTATTATTATTATTATCATTTTTATTTAGGATTAATGTTAAATATTAATCATAATCACATTAACTTAAATAAAATTAATATTATTAATAATAGTATAAGTAATATTAATAATATTATTAATATATATTATCATTATTACTGTTGATATTAATAATAATGTGTAATAACAATACTAATATTAATAACAATAATAAAAATAAACATAATATTAATATTTCTAATAATAATACTAACAAAAAAATCTTAAAAATAATAATATTTTAGGGTAATAATAATAATAATGTTAATAAAAATTTTAATAACATATTAAAATATGAATAATATTCTCATAATATTAATAATATTAATGTGAATAATAACACTAATATTAATATTATTAACTAAATTATAAGTAATATCAATAAAAATATAGTTTTTGGATAATAATTTAATATTATATTGAATTTACCTCATATCAGTGGGTAATAATTGTATGTAATGTTAAATTTACCTACTGATATAGCTCCGTAGGTAATAATGCGTAGGTAATGCTGAATTTATTTACGGATACAGATCCCTAGGTAATAATCTGTGGGTAATGCTGAATTTACCTACAGATACAGATCCGTGGATAATTCGTAGATAAATTTAGGTTTTGTTGTAAAGTTGATATGAAAACTCCCATTCCACCTTCAAAGCTCCACTTGCAATTTTTGTTGCTTCTGTACATCATAAGTAAGTGAAGAACCCAATCCTTTACATTTACTCAATTAGTAAGTTATATTTATACTAACTTCTCAGTTAAGTTCATGTTTGCTTGTTTATATTTACTGTGATTGATTCTTTTTAATGTCTTGTTTATATAGTTATTTCCTTGTGCGGTTCTTTATTTTGTTCAATTGCTGGTTTAATTTTTGTTTTTAATTTCCTCTATCATTTATTTATTTTCTAGTATATTTAATTGTTTCTTAAACACACTTTGTTAGCACCAGGAGTTGCTAGTGGATTTGATGAAATCAACAAGTGAATGAAGTTTAAGGAATCATGAGGACTGCAAAGAGGATCATGAAGATGATTGAAGATGTTGGTTCTAGACTTAGAATTTGTGTGTGTGTGAGAGAGTTCTTACTTGTGATAAAATCACTTGTTGCATGTTTCATATGTCTTAGTATGCTCCAAAGATAAATTTGTTTAATCAAATTAATCAAAGTTTTCAAATAAATGTGTTTTGGAAAGAAAATTTAATAAACTGATTTTATTCTGAATCTGATAAATTTTCTGTTCCAGAAACGTTCAATTGATTAAACAGTTATTTCAATCGATTGAAGTTTTAACAAATTTTAAAACAATTTGCCTATATAAAGGAAAGGCACGTGTTTTGATATATATAAGAAATCATTCTAAGAAAAAATTATGAACTCTTTTGAGAGAGAAACGTGTGAAATCCCTTGTGAATCTTTGTCAAATCATTTCTTCTCAAGAATCATAATCTTGGAGCATTACTTTGATTCTGAATCTGTGTAACTGTGATCTTATACAGAGCTAAGTGTTTCTACTCTGTTCTTGACATCTTTGTAATCTGTTTTAAGTAAAATCACTGTGTAGTTTGGTCTATTCATTGTATTTTTGAATACTGCTGGGTTGTGGTTACATATTACATAAGGTGTGTGATTGTAACTGGATTGTACAGAGGGTTTTGTACTGTTTGAATAGCTACTGAAGGGTTCAGTATGCTGTCTTACTACTGGGAGCAGGGTGTGCTTGCGGGGTGCAAGTATTGTATTGATTGATACTAATCTTGAAGATCTTTTCTAGTGGAAATCTTTGCTAGTTTGCAAAGGACTAGACGTAGCCCTTAAAGAAGGGTGAACTAGGATAAAAAATTTTGTTCTTGATCTTTCTTTCCCTATTCTTGAACACTTGTCTTGATTCTGCTTGTTGTGCAATTAATTGTTTCTCACGTGCAATTATTTGTTTCTTTATGATTATATTTCAAAATCTTCTCTGAAACTATTTGACACATATTCAGGTTTCTGGATATCTCATAATTTGAATTTTCAATAAACCGATTTTTCTATGTAATTGATTGCATTTGTTTTAAAAATAGATCTTCTTCAAGCCTTGATTTAAATCAATTGGTTATTGTTTTTCTGAAACCGTTTACCCTATTGAGTTCTAGTCTTTCTGAAATACTTTTCTGACTTCAGTTTATTGCTTCCACACTTGATCTGATTTAATACAATTGGTATAGTTGATTGATTGTATTTTGGAAAATATTGAATATTAACTATACATTTTACACAAACAATATTTTAATAGTTTTAATAAAGAATCTTCATCCCATTCTGTAAAATTGATTACAGTTTGCGAAAAGTTTTTGTAAGTTCAATTTACCCCCTCTTGAACTTAGCCTGAACTTATTTTACAATTGGCATCAGAGCTAGAACTTGTATCCTAGTCAAGTTTTTTATCCATGGCTGAGAACATACTGCCTTTTGCTGAGGAGCTTCTATACATAGGCCACCCATGTTTTCTGGGGTTGATTACCAATTTTGGAAAGTGAGGATGAAAATCTTTATTTAATCTATTGATCGTGGTATCTAGAATGTTATAATGAATAGTCCTTATATTCCAATGTCTGTTGTGAATGGTGTGTCTGTTATAAAACCGTATAATGAATTGTCTGAAGCTGAAAATAAGCGTGTTCAGTATGACTGCGTTACAAAGAACATAATTACTTTTGTTTTAAACCTTGATAAATTCTTCAGGGTATCACAGTGCAATTCTGCAAAGGAGATGTGGGACATATTGGAGGTCACACATGAAGGGACAAATGATGTAAAGAGAGCTAGAAAGCATGCACTCATCCAAGAGTATGAGCTGTTCAGGATGCAACAAGGAGAAGCGATTGTAGATGTTCAGAAACGGTTTACTCATATCATCAATCACTTAATTGGACTGGGAAAACAATTTGATGAAGAGGAGTTGAACATCAAGATTCTCAAGTGCCTAGATAGGAGTTGGCAGCCCAAGGTGACTACAATATCTGAGACAAGATATTTAACAACTCTCACCACAGCAACATTGTTTGGCAAATTGAGAGAAAACGAGCTCGAGATGACAAGGTTGAAAGAAACGGAATATGTTGAGAAGAAGTCCAAAAGCCTTGCACTCAAAACAAAAGTTGCAGATATTGAATCCAGTGAAGAGAGTTCAAATGAGTGTAGTGATACTGAAAATCTTAATTTACTGACAAAGAGATTTCAGAAATTCATCAAGATGAAGGGGAAAATGAAGAATCAGAGGAGCAAAAGGTACAATAAAATAATCTGATCCTAATCTAGCTAAATTTACCTGTTTTGGATGTGGTAAGCAGGGTCACATGAAGATGGATTACTCGAGCCTTGTCACCAAGGAAAAGACAAATGAGAAAAAAGATCACAAAGCTGGAAAAGGGAGAAAAGCATACATTGCATGGGAAGACAATGCTTCCACTTCCAGCAGCTCGTCACATGAAGATGTTGAAGCCAATCTGTGCCTAATGGCTGAAAAAAATTCAGAGGTTAGTAGTGAGAACTCTAACACTTCTTTTAATAGTGCAAACTACAGTTCACTACTTCATGCCTTTCATGAAACACATGAAGAAGCTAACAGACTAGCCTTATCCAACAATAGACTGAAAGGTCTGAACAATTGGTTGGAAGGCAGAGTCAAAGAACTAGAAGATGAAGTTTTGCAACTAAAAACTGATTTTGAACACTTAGAAATTATTTACAAAGCTTCCAGTAATTTTGACTCTAGTCAGCCAGTTAATTGTGAAAATTGTGAAGCTCTGCAGAAGAAAGTTAATTACTTAATCACTACTGCTTCCAAGCTTTCAATGGGTATTGCAAACCTCAATGCCATTTTGGGTTCTCAAAATTGTGTTTTTGAAAAAGCTGGCATTGTATATCAAATTGGTGTTAAAGGAAAACAAAGAAAATACAACAGTTTCTTTAAAACAAATCAGCAGCAGTTTTCATTTTCATTGACTTGCTTCTATTGTATGGGAAAAGGCCATTCTGTGAGGAACTGTAAAATTAGGAGTGTTAGCACCAGTAGGCTACTGTGATGATTTGATGAAGTCAACCAAGTGAAGGAGTTCAAGACCCTATGATCATATGTGGAATGCATGAAGATTTCATGGAGATTGAAGAACTTGGTCTAGAACTTAAGAGTGTGTGTTGTGGGGTAAGTTTGATGTCTAATCAGTGATGCATGCAATCTAATCAAAGATAAGCTCCACAAGTATTTTCTGAATTAACAAAAGTTTTGGGAAATCATTAAAATCAAAACTTGCGTTTTGATCAACTGTTTTAACTAACTGGAGAAAAATAGTTGACTATTTGAAAAATCAATCGACTGAATTTTAAATGACAGTTGTTTATAAATAGCTGGCACGTTTTTTTGAAAACACACAGAATACACGAGATTGAAATTATTCTAAACATTTTTCTGAGCAAGAACATTTGAGTTTTCAAAGAGAGCAAAAGCGCCTTCAAGTCTAGTGATCAAGATCAATCAACGTTTTCATCAAGAACTATTTTCTTGAACTGCTACTGGAGCTTTGATTTGACTGAGATAGTTTCTTCACTGATTTGATCATCAGACTAAGCCTTTTATACCCCTTCTTTATTATTTTTGTAATCTGTTGTATAGAAGTGCTTGTATTGCTTGAACTGTGATAATTCTTTCACTGTATTGAAGGTTATTCTGTTGTGAGTTACCTGGGTTGGTAATTCTGTTCTGTATAGGGGGTTCTGTATAGGCTGTGACTTGTTGTAGGTTTCAGCAAGGGTGTTCTTGAAACACACAGTGGGTTTTTGTGTGGTTTCTTGTTCTGCTGTGGGTTCAGTAGTGGTCTACTGCGAGGTGCGGTGAGACGTTTCTGGGTTATACAGTGGATTCTGTATAACTGTGACTTGCTGTGGGTTTCAGCAAGGGAGTTCTTGAAACGCACAGTGGACTCTGTGTGGTTTCTTGGTCTGCTGTAGGTTCAGCAGTGGTTGCTGCGGTGTGCAGTGTATTCTTACTGTAGGCAAGTGCTGTAAACTCGATCGGTTGATCATTTTTAGTGAAATCCTTAATGTGTGTGAGGGACTGGACGTAGCCCGTTTGTTGGGTGAACCAGTATAAATATTTGCTGTGTCTTGAATCTCTCTTGCTATCTCTCTTTACTGCTCTTATTAAATCTTGTTGTGTTTCTTGAATATTCAGAATCAATTGAATCTTGCTAATTGAATAACTTCATCAATCTTCTAAAACCTTTTAATAACTTTTGAAAAACTTATAATCTGTTTTAACACAATATACTCTGAACTAGTTTGAATCTGTTAATAACCAGTATATCAGTTTTTTGTAAATCTGCAGTTTCGCAATTTACTGCGTTTACTATTTATCAGTTTGTTTTTCCAGAAAACTCAATCTTTCACTGTTCTTGATTAAAGACTGTTTTCATATACTTAACATAGTTTGTATTGGGTAACAAAAAGTTATTTAATCAGTGAATCATTATAAACTTGAAGTTGATCTAATTCTTTGATTTCTTGATTCAACTTTTAAAGAACGGCATTTACAGTATATTGTGTATTCAAGAACTGTTTTCTGGTAACAGATTATTGTATCTGGTTGATTAGAATTGTGCTGAAACTGTTTGTTAAACCTTTGCTGTTTGCTTAACATATCTTCTTGAGTAGTTTCCATAAAAATTATTCATTCTCCAAACAGTTTGCGAAAATTTTTAAGTGTTCAATTCACTCCCCCTCTTGAACTTGGCCAAAACATATTTTAACACTTATGGACCCAAGTTTAATAGGGTACCAATGCCTCAAACTTAATCTATTTTGCAGGTCTATTTGGCATCTAGTAAATTACTATCGTACTTGGACAGTGGATGCTCTAAACACATGACTGGTGATGCTTCCCAGTTAACTAATTTGAAGTTGAAACCTGCTGGATATGTCACTTATGGAGATAACAACCGTGGAAGGATTCTTGGAGTTGGTGACATTGGAGGAGTTGACAAAGTGATCATCAATGACGTACTCTTGATTGATGGATTAAAGCATAGTTCGCTCAGTATTAGCCAATTATGTGACAAGGGGTACAATATCACTTTTGAGCCCAATCTTTGCCTCATTGCAGATTCAAAATCCAGTGAAACTGTCCTAGTAGGTAAAAGGGTAAATAATGTATATATGCTTAATGTTTCTTGCATATCATTTACCATGAATTGTTTGCTTATTAGGAGTGATGAGTCTTGGTTATGGCATAGGAGATTAGCTCACATTCACATGCATCGTCTCAATAGGCTTGCGTCTAAAGATCTTGTAGTTGGACTACCTAAGCTCAAGTTTGAAAAGGACAGACTGTGTGAAGCATGCCAAAAGGGTAAACAAACTAAAAGTTCTTTTAAACCCTTGAATGTGATTTCAACATCTAGACCTCTTGAGCTGCTTCATATGGATTTGTTTGGTCCCTCAAGAACTATGAGCCTAGGAGGTAATTACTATGGTCTAGTTATAGTAGATGATTACTCTAGATTTACATGGACATTATTCATTGCTACCAAGGATGAAACTTATCATACTTTTAAAAGATTTGCCAAAGTTATTCAGAATGAGAAGAATTATGGCATTTCTTCCATTAAATCTAAAAATGGGGGAGAGTTCCAGAATGAGAGGTTTGATAATATTTGGAGCAAATCTGGAATCAAGCACAACTTCTCATCACCAAGGACTCCACAGCAGAATGGAATTGTAAAGAGAAAGAATCGTTCTCTGGAGGAACTTGCAAGAACAATGTTGAATGAGACTGGATTGCCAAAATACTTCTAGGCAGATGCAGTAAGCACAACTTGTTATGTGCTGAATCGGGTGCTCATTAGGCCAATATTGAAGAAGACCCCCTATGAGTTGTTTAAAGGGAGAAAACCCAATATATCTCATTTAAAAGTTTTTGGCTGTAAGTGTTTCATTTTAAACAATGGTATGGATAACTTGGACAAATTTGATTCGAAAGCTGATGAAGGTATTCTTGGTTACTCATTACATAGACATGAATATAGTGCATATAATAGGAGAACCATACTAGTTGAGGAATCCATGCATATTGCATTTGATGAGACTGACCAAAACATGCAGGAAAACCCTAAGATAGGTGCAAATGATGAGGTTCCAAATATTCAACAAGTTGATAACAGTTTGAGTAATAAACCTGAAGAACCTAGTAAACTACCAGAAATTCAATCAATGAATAGGGAGATCAATCAATTGAATCCAGAGCTGGTAGAAATACTGTCAATTCTAGATTGCCAACAGAATGGAGAGTTCCTAAAAATTTGTCACTGGACAATGTAATTGGTCAAGTTCAGAAAGGAGTATCAACAAGAAGATCATTAAACAACTCTTGTGAACATATGGCGTTTGTGTCGCAATTGGAACCCAAATCAGTGGAAGATGCACTGGAGGACAACAATTGGATAAATGTAATGCATGAAGAGCTGAATCAGTTGGCTAGGAATGAAGTCTGGATACTTGTTCCCAATACTGAAGAGATGAATATCATTGAAACTAAGTGGGTATTCAAGAATAAACTGGACGAGCAAGGTGTTATTGTAAGGAATAAAGCAAGGCTGGTTACAAAGGGATACAATCAAGAGGAAGGTATAGACTTTGGAGAAACCTATGCACCAGTAGCTAGATTATAGGCAGTGAGATTGCTATTAGCATATGCTTGCATGAATGGATTTAGACTGCGCCAAATGAATGTCAAGAGTTCTTTTCTCAACAAATATATTGATGAAGAGGTATACGTGAGTCAACCCACTGGATTTGAAGATCATAAATACCCAGATCATGTATTTAAGCTCAAGAAAGCACTATATGGCTTGAAACAGACACCTCAACAGTGGTATGAGAGGTTAAGTAATTTCCTTCTTTCATAGGGTTATTAAAGAGGCAAAACAGATAAGACCTTGTTTATTAACAAAGCATGTGATGATATTATACTTATTTAAGTATATGTAGATGACATTATATTTGGTTCAACTAATGAAGTTTTGTGTGAGTAGTTTGTTAAAGGAATACAGGGAAAATTTGAGATGTCAATGATAGGAGAACTCAATTACTTCCTTGGCCTACAAATTAAACAATTTCAACACAGAACATTTCTCTGCCAATCAAAGTATTATCGAGAATTATTGAAGAAATCTGATATGGAAAATTGCAAGGAAGCATCTACACCGATTGCCACTAGAAGTTCATTGGATACTGATGAGAATGGAACAAAATATGATCAAACCTGATATAGAGGTCTCATAGGATCACTGTTATATGTAACTGCAAGCAGACTAAATATTATGTTCGGTGTATGTTTGTGTGTAAGATTTCAAGCAAAGCCAAAGGAATCCGATGGTGCCCGGGCTCGAAAAAGGCATAAAAATTTGACCGAGACATTTTTCAGCCGTACGAATGGGAAACGATAAGAAATGCGTCCCAAATAGTGTGGGTGTCTTTTGGGTGCAAAACCGAGTCATATGGGTGGTTTTCAACTTTGCTTGCTCCGGTGGTACACAGGCCTGTAAAAGTCGCCAAAATTCGACCGAAACATTTTTCAGCCGTACTGATGGCAAACGATAAGAATTGCATCGCAAAAAGTGTGGGTATGTTTCGGGTGCAACACCGAGCCATCTGGGTCTCGTTTTCAATTTTTCCTGCTCCGGTGGTTCCCAGGCCTGAAAAAGACGTCAAAATTTGTCCGAGACATTTTTCAGTCATACGGATAATAAATGATAAGAAATGCGTCCCAAATACTGTGAGTGTATTTCAGGTGCAAAACTGAGTCATACGGGCCCGATTTTTTAATATTTGCATGCCCGGTTAGGAATAATCCCCAAAGCCCACAACAAGGAGTAGTTGAATGCCCCAAGATCCCTAAGTGTTCAGATTTAGAATGATCTACTCGGAACCCTTGTCTTGAGGAAAAGAAACGCAACAAAGACCCTAAAGTATGAAAAACGCCACAAGGATGATCAACCCTTGATAAACTACAAGTCCAATGAAGAACTCAAGAGCGAAACTCTCACTTCTGAAATTTTCAGAATCAAATTCATATTTCAAAATTCAAAGTTGTTGTTTACATGTGTTTTCTGACTTAAATAGACTTTTGTTAGCTTATAAAAGCTAACCTAACTCTTCATTAGCCTAGAAGCCTCCAAATTTAATGCAACAACAGCTTTTTGGCACACTTATAGATGACTAATTAATTACATAAAATGGGAAAATGAAAAAACACAATTTACTAAGCATGACTACTCTAAGCCCTATGGAAAATTAAACAAAATACATCAAAATAAAAAAATTTAAAATTCATCCACAAAATAATGGGTGACTCTTCAGATTTTAACCTAAGCCCAAAATAGCCCATTTACACTTAAATTAAATCCGGTGATGCATTTTCTATGGGCCCTTCTCTTCAAATGATTTGCTTTTAGCCCAAATCTCCTTCATTTAATTCCTTCATCAGCCCATATCAAATTAAGAATGTGATTAGGCTTCAATTCAATCTTAGACTTTGTTTGCACAGTCAAAATGTCTTGAATTAGCCCAATCAATGCCTCTTTCAGTTTTTGGGCTCTTTACCTGGTGATTGGTCTACTTGGAATTTGCAAAGCATCCTTTGAATTATTTATTTGTGCAGGTGCTTGAGCTTGGTTAAACTTCAGCTCTTGGGTCTTATCATCCCCTCTCTCCTCAAAAGGATTCGGCCTCGAATCTTCAACTGCATCATAAGGAGATAAATCAACAACATTTAAAGTATCACTAACACTATACTTACCTAGGAGGTCAATTTTGTAAGCATTGTCATTTATTCTTTGAATCACTTGAAATGGTCCATCTCTCGTAGGAGCCAATTTGGATTTTCTTTGGGTTGGAAATCTTTCTTTTCTCATATGCACCCATACCCAATCTCCTGGTTCAAATGTGACTCGTCTCCTTCCTTTATTGGCATGAGTTGCATATTGCTGATTTTTCTTTTCAATCTGCTGTTTAACTCACTCATGGATTTCTTTCTCCTTCTCAGCTTTCTTCTTACCATCAACGCTTCCTTGTTCATTGATAGGTAATGGTATCAAATACATAGGAGTTAACGGATTAAAACCATAAACTACTTCAAAAGGAGAACAGTTAGTAGATGAGTGCACAGTTCTGTTATAAGCAAATTCAGCATATGACAAGCAATCTTCCCAATTTTTCAAATTCTTTTGAACAATGGTCCTAAGCAATTGAGACAAAGTTCTATTGACAACTTCGGTTTGACCATCTGTTTGTGGGTGATGTGAAGTAGAAAAAAACAATTTTGTTCCAAGTTTTCCCCACAAAACCTTCCAAAAATGGCTAAGAAATCTTGTATCCCAATCAGATACAATACTTCTTGGCATTGCATGTAGTCTCACAATTTGTTTAAAAAACAATTCTGCAACATGAACAACATCATCAATTTTGTGACAAGGAATAAAATGTGCCATTTTTGAAAACCTATCCACTACCACAAAAATTGAATCTCTACCCTTTTTTGACCTTGGCAACCCCAAAACAAAATCCATAGATATTTCTACCCAAGGTTCATTAGGTATTGGTAAGGGTGTATACAATCCATGTGGCAACACTTTTGATTTAACTTTGTTACAGGTAATGCATCTATTACAATTTTCTCAACATCATGCTTCATCTTAGGCCAAAAGAAACGCATAATGTCTAAAGTTCTTTTCACCCCGAAATGTCCCATTAATATTCCCCCATGGGCCTCTCTCACAAGCAACTCTCGTATAGAAGATTGCGGTACACATAATTTATTTTCTTTGAATAAGTAACCGTCAACTTTATGAAAATTCTTGAATGCTCCCTTTTCACATGCAACAAATATTTGTCCAAAATCAAAGTCATGTTCATACAATTCCTACTAAGTAAAGCATACCTTCTTGATAAGGCATCAACAACAATATTTTCCCTACCTTTCTTGTATTTGATTACATAGGGAAAAGGCTCAATGAATTCCATCCATTTGGCATGCCTCTTGTTCACCTTGCTTTGACCCTTTATATGCTTTAGGGATTGATGATTAGTGTGAATCACAAATTGTTTCGGCCATAGATAGTGCTGCCAATTCTCTAAAGCCCTCATAAGTGCATAAAGCTCCTTGTCATAAGTTGGGTATTTTAGAGCTGCCCCATTCAATTTCTCACTGAAGTAGGCAATTGGTCTCCCTTCCTGCATCAAAACAGCACCTATACCTATACCGGATGCATCACATTCTATTTCAAATGTTTTGTTAAAATTTGGAAGTGGCAAAATAGGTGCAGAACACAATTTATTTTTAAGATCCAAAAATGCATTATTTTGTTCTTCTTTCCATTTAAAACAGACAAATTTCTTGATAACCCCAGTTAAAGGTGCAACAATGGTACTGAAGTCTTTCGCAAATCGTCTATAAAAACTTGCTAAGTCATGAAAGCTTCTTCTTACCTCAGTAACGCTAGTTGGCGTTGGCCTTTCTCTTATGGCTTTTACCTTTTCTTCATCCATCTCTATTCCTTGAGCATTTACAACATAGCCAAGGAAAACAATTTTACTCATGCAGAAGGAACACTTTTTCAGATTTGCATACAACTTTTCCTTTCTAAGAACATCAAGAACATAATGCAAATGGTTAATGTGTTCATCAAGATTGTTGCTATAAATCAGAATATCATCAAAATATACAACAACAAATTTGCCAAGAAATTCACGCAACACATGATTCATTAATC
>Ga0209700_103188_pt1 | contig 31885 bp, 10 predicted proteins | sample SiratroredBW_FD_187528 | JGI IMG/M metagenome (GOLD analysis project Ga0209700, IMG submission 187528) | Root nodule microbial communities of legume samples collected from California, USA - Siratro red BW (SPAdes) (version 2) | ecosystem: Host-associated > Plants > Roots > Nodule | place: USA...
TTAAAAATTATTATTATTTTATAATAATAAAATTATTATCATATAATTTATTTTTATTTTTTTATAAAAATTATAGTTATATTAATATTATTATTAATTAATTTATTAATAATATTATATAATAATTTTATTATAAAAATTACATAATATTTAAAACTTTTACTTTTAAATATTATATTATTAAATATTATTTTATATTATATTATATGATAAATTAAAAAACATACGATTAGTGATATAAGTTATATACATGTAATCCATTATATACGGAAATATAATAAATAATAATTATTATTATTTTTATTTTATTATATCAAATAACTATTATATTTATTTTATTAATAGTAAAAAATTATTAAAAAAATAAAATAGATTTGTAATTTTTTTATAAATCTCTACAATTATATGAAAAAAAAGTACAAAATTTTTTTCTCGTTTTCAAAAATTTTTATTAATATTTTATTTTTAAAAAATTTAACAAAAATTTTATTAATAAATAATGATAAATTAAATATATAAAAAAAGTATTCAGTAATCGTTTATATCATAAATCTTCGCAAATTTAAAAAAAATATTGTTGCAAAGATAAATTCTCGAATTTAGCATTTAAATAATATTTTATTCTTTAAAAGGTTAACTTTTTTTTTACAAACAGTAATTTTGCGACAATCCATTTTCGGAACAAAATAATACCTTAATGTTATTATCAATGCAATCGTAAACAAAATGAAATATTTCTTAAATACTTTGAAAGATTTTACGGTGTGTATATAATTTGGTTTCTAATCCCTGCTTTAAAGTTGGAATTTATTTTTATAATTATGATGAAATCATATATTTCAATTATATTCAAATTGATGAATGAATGTATTTATCTTCCAGAAATAAAGAGATATAGTTTCTTAAACAAATAAATAATGAAAAAATAACATTAAATTATTATATATTTATAAATAAATAAGAATTTTTTAGATTTATATTTTGTTAGACTCGTATAATTTTCTATATAATATAATATAATTTTCTATATAATATAGTAGATAAATTACTTTTATATTAATTACTTAACTGTTATAAATGTTCAAACTTTGTATGAAAACATCTAAAACAAATTCCTTAACACTAAATGGTTTCTTTTAAGTAAATGCGTTGTGTAAAAATATCTTTCTCGCAATTAAAAAAACAAGATTAAGTATAGGTAATATCCTAATCATTACTATGAATTGTTTTGAAAAAAAATATATTTTTTAATTTAGATAAAAATGATGTCTATAAACAATAACAGTGATTATGATGAAATAATAAAAACAAAATCACACATTTCAATTTCAATTTAATGAACCCTAAACCCTAAAATCTATATTTAATGTAATCTAAGTAACAACTTTATCTAAAAAGTTTTCATTATTTTTTTGAATTATATACGTACAAAACTTCAATACATGATTAAATAATAAAAAAACAATATAATATACTTAAGATGAACAGAAAAGACACACATTTCAATTTAATGATAATTTATATTCAATACAATTCAAGCAATTTTATTTGAAATTTTTATTATTATTTTATTATATTATGTATGTACAAAAACTACAATGCAACTAATACAAGAAAAGTCACAACCTTTACTAAAAAAAATATTGAAAACACTTAAATGCTTATACCACACCACAGTGATGTATAATAATTGAGAAGACTGGAGTGACAAATTTTCATATAATAAATTATATTAGAACAGTCTATAACACTTTCAATATTGATTGATGATGTTAAAGATGGTATAATCAATATGAATAGAAAAAAACTCACATTTCAATTTAATGGAAATCTACATCTAATGCAATCCAAGCAACATTATCTTAATTTTTTTTTTCCACTGTTTTCTTGAATTATATAGGTACAAAAACTCAAATGCAACTAATCACTGAAAATCCACAACTTTTACCGAAACAACATTCAAAAAGAAAAATATAAGAAATTGAAAACAACTAAATGTCAATAACCAATATAAGATATTGAAAACACTTCATATCACAATGGTGTATAACAATATAGGAAATTATAAAAATAAGGAGATGGGCTACACGCAAGATGAAAAGAGAAGGACCACATCTTAGTTCAATGAGAATTTGCATCCAATATAATTCAAGCAACCTTATCTAAATTTTTTTCATTATTTTTTTAATTATATAGGTATAAGAACATACCACAGTGTGGCCTATAACAACCAAGAAAATTATAAAGATAAGAAAGTGTGTTAATTGAAAAATTTTCATCAACATAACAGAAAAATCTATAAGACTTTCAATCTTAATTGATGATCTGAAGGATAATACACTCAAGATGGATAGAAAAAGACACATTTCAATTTAATGAGAATCTTCAATGCAATCCAAACAACCTTATCTAAATTATTTTTTTCATAGTTTTCTTAAATTATATAGGTACAAAAACTTCAATGCAACTAATGTAGAAAAATTCACAACCTTTATGGAAACTACATCCAAGGAAAAAAAATACAAGATATTGAAAACACTTAAATGCAATACAAATACAATATATTGAAAACACTTAAATGATTGTGACCACACCACAATGGTGTATAACAACATAGAAAATTACAACAAGTATGGAGATGTATAAATTGGAGTGAAAAAATTTTATAAAAAGAAATTACAACAAAAAAATCTATAACACTTTTAATCTTGATTGATGATCTTGAAGAATCAAGATAAAAAAAAAATACATTCTAATTCAATGAAATTATATATCCAATATAATCCAAACAACCTTATCTAATTATTTTTCACTGTTTTCTTAAATTATATAGGTACGAAAACTTCAATGCAACTAATACCTGACAAATTCACAACCTTTCTCCAAACAATATCCAGGAAAGAATAGAAAGCACATAGAACACTTAAAAACTTATAACCAATATATAATATATTGAAAATACTTAAATGTATATATCCACACCACACTAGTGTGTAGAACAACATAAAAAATTACAAAGATAAAAAAATATGTTACTTTCAATATTGATTAATGATCTTAAATTACAATAGTGATAAATTTTCATAAAATATTACAACAGAAAAATCTATAATATTTTTCATCTTAATTAGTGATCTTAGAGAATAATATTTCTTTAAAGATGATACTTCAAAAACTCTTATTTAAATTATTATTTTTAATTATAATCTATTACTTTATTTTCAGAGTAATTAAAAAAATTCTAAACATGTATCATTCATTATTATTAAACATAATCAGTCACATTGAAAGTATAATTTTTAGCTTATTATAATTGATTATTTACAAAACTTATAAAAGCTAATTAATCAATATAATTCATTATTCTTTTAACTATTGTATTAATTACCAATATTCAAAAAATAATTTTTTAACAAATAATTTATGCGAAATAATTGATTATTTGCTAATTAAATGAGTAATGGAGACTGATAAGTAAAGTTGCGTCGTTATAAAAAAAATAGCACAACATGGCATTTGTGAAATTTAACGATTACGAGTATAAAATGCAGAATTACAAAAATTATGATAAATATGTAACTTGAGATATAATATACATTTGGTATTAGATAAAAAAAGTCATCTCGTATTGGCTACTACACGGTCATACTAATAAATAGACAAGTAATTGACAAAAAAAAAAAAATAGAAATAAATTGTGAAAGTTAAAATTCGATGGGGTTTAGTCAAATTTGAATTAATACTTACCGATTTAATATTACATGCAATATTTTAAAATTTATATTCAATTGTTTAATTTACAGAGTTAGGTGGATACGAATTAATTTGGACATCTTATTTGGACCATGGATTTATAATTGGCCAATTTTTTTTAAATTACTTTAATTTTAAATAAATAAAATAAATATATTGAATATTCAAATATAATACACGTGTGATTTTAATAATTAATTTTATAATGAACTATGATCTTATATTATTTACTATTAAAATTTAATAAAAAAATATTATACCAAAAATAAAATAAGAAATTTAGAACATGTATATGAATTTATAAACATTAAAAATATCACTTTCAGATCTGGTTGAATATCCACAAAAATTGCAATTCATTATTTAAATTTGAATATTATTCATTTTATTCAAATTTGTTTATTTAATATTACCATTTAATTTGACCGTGTATCTAAATTTATTTTGGATTTTCTTCGGATGAATTTTATTTACTCAAACCTAGTTAAATTCTTTGCAATAAAATTCAAAAAATTAAAAGTTAAACACGAAATTTTATAGAAAATACAAATATAGTTAATATCACGATCAATATTATGAACTAATTTGATAAAAAGAAAACCTTGTTTTTACTATATTTTTAAAATTTGACAAAGATTATGTGTATAATGATAATCATTATGATGAAATAATAAAAAGAGCAATATAATAAAGTCAAAATGAATAGAAAAAAATATAGATTTCAATTCAACGATAATCTACATCAAATAGAATTCAAATAATTTTATCTGATTTTTTTTTCATTGTTTTCATTAATTATATGAATATAACAATTCCAATGCAATTAATATAGCAAAATTTACAACCTTTATGACGAAATACAAAAAATTACAACCACTTAAATACCTATAACCAATCAAAGATATTAAAAACATTTGAGTGCATGTAACCACACTATAGTGGTGTATAACAACATAAAAAATTACAAAGATAAAGAAATGTGTTACTTGGAGTGACAATTTTTCATAAAAGAAATTATAACAGAAAAATCTATACTAGTTTCAATCTTGGTTAATAAGCTAGAATATAATACAGTTAAGATGAAGAGAGAAAGACATACATTTCAATTCAATAGAAATCTACACCCAATGAAATCCTAATAACTATCTAAAAAATTTTCATTATTTTCTTGAATACAACTAATACATGAAAATTCACAACCTTTATGAAAACAACATCCAAGAAAAAAAATACAAGACATTGAAAATACTTAAAATGTCTATAACCACTACAATATATTAAAAACACTAAAATACCTATAACCATACCACAGTGGTGTATAATAACATAGAAAATTAAAAAAAACAAATAATTATGTCGCTCAGAGTGACATTTTTCCATAAAAAAAATCTATAACACTTTTAATATTGATTGATGGCTTTAAATAATATTTTTTCAAATTTGTAAAAAATGATACTTCAAAAACTCTTGTTTAAATTATTTTTTAAATATAATCAATTGTTTTATTTCCATAGTAACTCGAAAAAATATTATAAACACTTGTAGTTTTTTATTATTAAACATAACCACTGTAATTTTTTAGCTTGCTATAATTGATTATTTACAAAACTTATAAAAACTAATTAATCAATGTAATTCATTATTTTTTTACTAATATATTAATTACGAAATATTTAAAAATGAATTTTAGCAAAAAAAATTAGGCGAGATAAATAATTATTTGCTAATTAAGTGAGTAATGAAGACCACTTACCAAGTAAAGTTGCGGTCATTATAAAAAAATCAACACAACATGACATTTATGAAATTTAACTATTAGTAGTATAAAATGTAGAATTACAAAAATTATGGTAAATATGTAACTAGGTATATAATATACATTTGGTATTAGATAAAAAGTCATTTCATATTGGCTACTACACCATCATATTAATAAATTGAAAAAATATATAAATCAACTGTAAAAGCTAAAATTCGATCGGGTTTAGTCGAATTTGAATTCAAACATGCCGATTTAATATTAAATTTAATATTTTAAAATTTATATTCAATTATTTAATTTATAATGTTAGTTGGGTACGAATTAATTTGGACTGGTTATTCGGACTATGGATTTATATTTGGTCAATTTAAAAAAAAATAAATAAAATAAATCTATTCAATCTTTAAAAATAATCACACGTGTGATTTCAATAATTACTTCTATAATGTACTATGATTTTGTACGATGTACTACTAATTTTTAACAAGAAATATCATGTCAAAAGTAAAATAAATTTAAATAAGAACATGCATCCAATACATTTAAATAAGAACATGCATCCAATATAATTAAAGCAACATTATCTGATTTTTTTTCAGTGTTTTCTTAAATTATATAGATACAGATCCAATACAATCCAAGCAGTCTTATCTGGTAGTTTTTCACTGTTTTCTTAATTATATAGATACAAATCCAATACAATTCAAGCATATTACCAATACAATTCAAGCAACCTTATCTCATATTTTTTACTATTTTTTAAATTATATAGATACAAGCATTTTAATGCAACTAATACAGGAAAATTCACTGAAAACAACATCTAAGTATAAAATAAAGAATATTAAAAACACTTAAATACCTATAAATAATATAACACATTGAAAATACTTAAATGTCTATAATAACGTCACAATAATGTATAATAACATAAAAAATTACAAAGATAAAAAATGTGTTAAGTTACAAATTCCAAAAAAAAGAAAACAAAAGAAAAATTACAACATATACTTTCAATTTTAATTTTTAATTGATGATCTTAGACAATAAAATTTCTTAAATAATATAAAAGATGATACTCCAAAAATTATTGTTTAAATTATTTTTAATTATAATTGATTACTTTATTTTTAGAAGAATCCAGAAAGAATATTCTAACACGTATTATTTATTATTATTATTATTAAACATAATCAGTTACAACTTCCATATTATAATTGATTATTTACAAAACTTATAAAAACAAATTAATCAATGTAATTCATTATTTTTTGACTAATATATTAATTAAGAAATATTTAAAAATGAATTTTAGCAAATAATTTATGCAAAATAAATAATTATTTGCTAATCAAATGAGTAATGAAGACCACTTATCAAGTAAAGTTGAGGTCATTATGAAAAGATCCACACAATATGACATTTAACTATTAGTAGTATAAAATGTAGAATTACAGAAATTATGATAAATATGTAAGTTCAAATATAATATACATTTGGTATTAGATAAAAACTCATTTCATATTGGCTACTACACCATCATATTAATAAATTGAGAAAAAATTATAAATAAACTGTAAAAGTTAAAATTCGATCGGGTTTAGTCGAATTTGAATTCAAACTCACCGATTTAATATTAAACTTAATATTTTAAAATTTATATTCAATTAATTATTTTATAAGGCTAGTTGAGTACGAATTAATTTGGACTGGTTATTCGGAATATGGATTTATATTTGGTCAAATTTTTTAAAAAACTTTTATTTTTAATTTTAAATAAATAAAATAAATATATTGAATCTCTAAAAACAATCACATGTGTGATTTTAATAATTACTTCAATAATGAACTATGATTTTATATGATCTACTATTAAATTTTAACAAAAATATCACATCAAAAATAAAATAAAAAATTTAGAATATGTCTAAAGTTTATAAACATTAAAATATCATTTTCGGATTAGGTTGAATATCCACAAAATTGTAATATATTATCTAAACGTAATCATTATTATTTATTTTATCCGATTTTATTTATTTAATATTATTTATTCACCCGATACAATCCGACATTGCACCTAAATTTATTTTGGATTTCGTAAGGATGAGTTTTATTTACTCAAACCTAATTAAAATATTTATAATAAAATTTAAAAAATTAAAAGTTAAACAGAAATATTTATTGAAAATAAAAGTGCAGTTAATATTACAATCATTATAATTAATTTCTTGATAAAATATTTTTTTATTAAATTTTGATAAAGATGGTCCGTATAAGCAATTATAATGAAAAAAAATAATATAGTACAGATGAACAGAAAAAGACACACATTTTAAATTTAATGAGAATTTGCATCCAATGTAATATATAAGCAACTTTATGGAGAAATTTTTATTGTTTTCTTAAATTATATGGATATAAAAACTCTAATGCAACTAACACTGAAAAAATTCATAATCTTTTGGAAACAACATCTGAAAAAAAAAATATAAGATATAAAAAACACTTAAATGCTTGTGATCACATCACAATTATGTATTACAACACATAAAATTATAAAAGATAAGAAAATGTGTTATGTATTACAACACATAAAATTATAAAAGATAAGAAAATGTGTTAATGAGAGTGACAAATTTTTATAAAATAAATATTATAATACAAAAATTTATAATATTTACAATCTCAATTAATGATCTGAAGATATTACAGGCAAGACCAACAGAGAAAGGCACATATATCAATTAAATCAGAACATACATCCAATACAATTCAATAAAATTATGGATCCAATGCAATTGAAACATACATCCAATACCAGTCAAGCAGCCTTATCTGATGTTGTTTTTTTCACTGTTTTCTTTAATTTAGATACAGATCCAATTAAATTCAAATATACATCCAATACAATTCAAGCAATCTTATCTGATATTTTTCACTGTTTTTTTTTTTTTTAAAAAAATTATATAGATACAAGCATTTCAATGTAACTAATACATGAAAATTCACAATTTTTATGAAAACAACATCCAAGTACAAAATAAAAAATATTAAAAACACTTAAAAAACTATAAATAATATAACATATTAAAAATACTTAAATGTCTATAATAACGTCACAATAATGTATAATAACATAAGAAAATTACAAAGATAAAAATTGTGTTAAGTGATAAATTTTCAAAAAAAGAAAATGAGAAATTACAACATATACTTTCAATTTGAATTGATGATCTTAAACAAAAACATTTCTTAAATAATATAAAAGATGATACTCCAAAAATTATTGTTTAAATTATTATTATTTAATTTTAATTGATTACTTTATTTTAGAAGAATCCAGAAAAATAATATAACACGTGTTATTTGTTATTGTTAAACACAATCATTTACAGCTTGCATATTATAATTGATTATTTACAAAAGTTCTAAAAACTAATTAATCAATATAACTCATTATTCTTTTCACTAATATGTTAATTACAAAATATTCAAAAACAATTCTTAGAAAATAGTTTATGCGAGATAATTAATTATTTGTTAATTAAATGAGTAATGGAAACTAGTTATGAACTAATGTTGCTGTCACTATAAAAAAAAGAAAATCAACACAACATGACATTTATGAAATTTAACGATTAGTAATATAAAATGTAAAATTACCAAAATTATGGTAAGTATATAACTTGAAATATAATACACATATGGGTATTAGATACAAAGTCATCTCATATTGACTACTACACCACATTATTATTAATAATTTGATAGTGAATTAACGAAAAAAATTAAATGAAGTATACTTTTAAATAGGAAAATTTCCTTTGAGTGACTGAAATATGTGATGTATAATTCTAAAAACGAAATTAATAAAGACTCTAAAGAAATTGTGAATTGTTGTTGAAAAGAAAGGAAAGAGAAAGAGTGATGCAGCAGCCAGCCATAATAGCCTGAACGGTGTGAATGGTGTATCCGTACAACCCTCTCTGCAATCACTGACGCTGCCTCTGCATGCAAAGTACCCGCATGCCCTCACTCTCTCTCATATCATCTTAATTAATTAAGTAATTAATTAATTAACATTAACGCCAAAACCATTTATCACTCTCATCCAAACCCAATTATTACTCAATAATTAATCAAGCGGTTCCGGTTAAGGTGTGGGCATCACATACACAAGGCCCAGGGCGGTGCAAGCAACTAACCCAACCCAAGCCTCTTCTCCTCGATTGTATCGGCGCACGTTAGCAGTACGGTTGGTGTGTTTATAGAGAGAAGAGAGAAGCCGTGAACCGAGTGAGTGATGGAACCATAAAAGCGAAGGGGTCTTGCTTTGCAGGTGCACTGTACCGCACACAACATCACAAACACAAACATAAACATAAACCTCTTAATTTGTCTTTGTCTGTGTTCTACTCTTGTTAGGTTGCACCTGCGCGTAGCGGAACGGAACGCACATTTGAGCATTACTCTGAAGGTACGGTGGCAATGGAGTTAGAGAGAGAATGTAAGGGTCCGCATTATATAACATAACTCTCATGAATCAATGAACTACATTGTGTGAAACGTTTCTTTTCTCCATTTTTTTATTCTTTTTTTTTTTCTGTCTCGAACAAGAGGACACGCCTCCCTCGCTCCTTCTTAAATCTCACGTGTCTTCACTTCACTCTCTCTATCTCTCCTCCTTCTTCTTCTCGCTTTCTCCGTTTCCTCGTTCGTTTTCTCCGCCTTTCTCTGCCTTCCATGAGGAGGAGGAGAGAGATGGAACTTCCTCCCAGAGACGGACTTCCCCGTAACCGAGGTACTGCTACTGCTATTACCACCAGCGCAACGCCATCCATTCTCAATCATTTTCTCTTTTTCTCACGCACCTTCCTTCAATACAATAGTGCTACTTTACTTTTTTCTCTTTCTTTCTTTTAATCTGTGCTGCCGGATTTACCCGGACAGGTTTTTTCACCATCGCTCCACCAAATCAAAGTCAACAAACGCTAATTATTATGTTTTGTTGTTCCTTTTATTGCTGTCGGGTTAAGGTTGTTTCAGGAATGGTGAACTGAATCAGTATCGGTTCTTGATTCTCCTCTATTCTAAATCCATGGCCTTGTTTGATGGTGGATCGGTTTTTTGTTTCAATTCTTCAATTTTATTGATTGATTTGTTTTGTTTTATGGCTTCGTAGGTGTGACAGATGATTTGTACACTGAACTGTGGCGTGCATGTGCGGGGTTTTCCGTTTATGTTCCTCGTGTTGGAGAGAGGGTTTTCTACTTCCCTCAAGGTCACTTGGAGCAGGTTCTTCAATTCTCTTTCTTTCTCTTTTACTCCTTCTTCCAATCTTGTCTTTGTCGTTCTCAATTCTACTCATGTTTTGTGTTGACTGTACAGCAAAGATGGTAACTTTCCAAGGTTGTCTTGTCACCTATTATTTTTGTTTTTATTATTATTTCAGTTAATTTTATTGGGTCAATTATTGCAGAAGTGTTTTGAAACACCATGTCTTCCTTGTTGATTTTAAATCAAAACGTTTTTTTTACCTGTTCTAAAGATTAAATATGTTCTGCTTTATTTAATGTAAGCAAGTTTATTGATGATGAATGTTGGAAAACGTCATTTTGAAATATGCAATTTTCCTGTGTTAACTAATTTTGCTTTACATTGTGGATCTTAACAGTGCTATGTTTTAATTCTGTATTTCTTACTTTTGTATCATTTGATTTAATTGGTTTCACTTAATATTTTTTTCTACAAAATATATGGATGTATTTTTTCATTTACTTAGTTTGTGATTTAAAGTTTTGTTTTTCTCAGCCTCCCAGTTTCGGTTTTATCGTTTCTGTTCAATTTAGTGTCTTCTCTCAAATGCCCTTTATCTCTTGTTTCTTGTTATCATCGTCAATCCATGCGTTCATACTGAGATTGTTCTGGTCTGGCTGAAGTTCATTTTGTGATAAAAGGCTTTTGTGAAATTTATTCTTTTTGGAATTTAGAAAATATAAATATTTCAGTTGAAACGATCATGCTTACTCTTATATATTTAATGCATTTTCATTTAATATTTTTATTAATTACGTATTATTTTATTAAATTATTTTTAAAAGATAAGTGTAACTCTTAAGTGCATTTTTGTTTTTTTCGTCAGAAATTCCGTTTAACGTCAGTCCTTCGGTCACGCTTAGGAGCATTGAACGATGTGCAAATGATAATTCAAAGACAGTTTAAATTTATTGGATTAGCGTTACTTTTTCTCTCACCTTGTTCTAATCTAAGTCTTTGAACGCATCTTTACGCATATGATTTTCTAATATGTATTTTCTATATGATTACCTATTTAAACTATGGGAAGAAAGCGTTATTTGTGAACAATGTAAAACTTTGTTTCTTAATTTTGTGCTTTCAAATTTACGAACATGGAAGACATCATTCCTTCTCAAACATACTTTTACATTCAATTTATATAAGATTTACCGTTTTATTTGCTTTCTCGTCAACTTTTGATTTTTTCCAGGAATCTCTAATGGCGTATATTCTTGTTGTCTTTGTGTTTTCGATGAGCCATTATAATTAAGCAAAGGAGAGATAGATATGAATGATGTATACAATTTTTTTTGTTTCTTGATTTCATGCTTTGGAAATTGTGAAAACCTAAGCATCATTAGAAATGAGTTTGCAAATAAACTTTTTGTCTCGTTATGTGTAGTAGGCAACTAAGACTCTATGGTTAGTGTATGTTTCATAACATTTTTTTATTAAAAAATAATTGTTTGTTTTTTCAAAAAAATAATAAAAACAAGTAATAAATCAAAGAATTTACTTAAATCACTCTAGAGGGCTAAAGCATCCTTTTCTTAATCTATGATTTAAACTTTTTGGAAATTGAAAACTACTCAAGAGTTTTAATGGAAACAGTTAAAAAATAGATGACATTAATAATTTTTTTTCAAATATTTATTGTATTTTTAAATATTCTTCATTCAATAAAAAATATTAAAATAGTATTATAGCCTTAGTTGATTTATTTTATGAGACAAGTGAATTTTTTAATTTGTAATTTATGGGCTTCTCCCATTTTCCATTTTTTTTCTTCTTTGTTTATTTGACGGCGATCATCTCTTTAATATCCTTGATCACTGTTTTCTTTTTTTGTCTTTGACCCCCACTTTTATATTTGGATTTTTTTTTGTTAATTGTAATGAACCTTCAATTTGTTAAGCTCTTCATTTAACATCTAATGAATTTATTTTTCTTTCTTTTAAATTTGTGAAACAGTTTCGCTTGTAGATTAATGAAGTATACTAAAGTGTTTTAATTGAAACAATTAAAAATAATAATAAAACTAATAATCATGTTTTCAAATATTTAATGTACTTTTTAATTTTTCATTCAATGTTTTATTAACTATTAAAATAATAACGTGTTGAACTTATTTTAACATACAAGTGTGTGTTTGTAGAGTTATGATGGTCTTTACTCTCCCCTTCTTTCAATCTTTGTTTAATGTGGTGGTCTAGTCTCTCACATTTTTTTTTGGTCATTGACTGCTATGTGAATCGTAATTAGATAGTGTTGCTAAAGTTCATTGTCTTTTAATCTTTCGAAATCATTGAGTTCGGATTTTTTAATTAATAAATCTCAATCACTTCAATCGATACCATTTAACTTAAACAAAATTAATAATTATAGATTTTTAAAATACTTTTTATTTAATTTAACCATTAAAACCCTTATTTAAATAATACATACCGCTATCTGACTAATGTAAGTTTTTTCATCTTTGGTTGACCATTACGTTTTTTTCCAATGTCCTTGATTTTGATTTATGTGAGATTAGATCACATTAACCGTCGTTAAAACTCCATCTCTTATAATTGTTTTACCATGATATTGGTATCTCTCTTACATCATTATTTTGAAATCTACTAGTTCATTTTTTTTAAATAAAAACACAAAAAATTTCAATTGATAATATTAAAATGAAAATGGTATTTTGATTCTTTAAAATACGTATTTAATTTAAGTACCAAAGAGTTAATAAAATACTATCACAATGTTGCTTTTATTAACTTATTTAATAAAATAAATATATCTCCTAAATTTATAAGAGTTTTTTTCGATTCTGTGTTTGATAGGGATCTCTCTTCTATTATATGCCTTTGAACTTTTTGCATGTTTCCTAGGGATCTCTTTTAGCATGTTACTGATCTTTGTGTATGTATGGTTTGATTACTAATTAAAACTATGTAAAGGAATATTACATGTGAACGATATAAAATCTTACTTCTTGATTTAATTTCTTTGGAGAGTATGAACATCGCATTTATTTATTTTTTTTGTTAGAAGCGGATTTCCAACCATCTTCTTTGTTTCTTTCTGTTCTAGGCAACTATGATTGTAAATTTCATCTCTTCTTGTGTTTAATTTTTAATTAAGACTCTGATATTAACATTACATGTGAATGATATTAAATCTTGCTTCTTGATTTCATCCTTTTTAGAGAATATATATGGACATCAAATTTATTATTAGAAACAAGTTTTTAAATATTTTCTTTGTTTTTTAATGTCCTAGACAACCATGACTCTACATTACTAGTAGTAATATTTTAATGCTTTTAGTATTTTTCTTATTATATTTTATATTTTTTTTTCTTTCACATTTTAGGTTTTTCATTTATTTGAAAATAATTATTTTTCAAATGGGTGGTTTATCTTTTTTCGTCCTTGATCAGTTGTGAGTTTATACAAAGTTAGATCACACTAGCGTGGCTAAAACTCTGTCTTTTGCATTTATTGTTTTGAAACTTCTGAATCTGGGTAGAAATAGTTGTTAGGTTGAGCTTAACCATGTTTGAACTGCCTTCGATTAAAACTATATAATATGAACCTCACTTATTAACTTATTGTAGTATATTGTAAAGGCATGGTCTAATATACACAAAAAACTAACTTGTTTTATAATTTAACATCTTGATAGAGAAAAAGAACTGAACAAATATATATAGTAGATTTAATAATATATATTGTAAAACTCTGAATAACATACAAATTTATTTTTCAATAAACTTATAAAGTTAATCTTGACTATTTATATAGGTTAAAGTGATTTACAATCAAAAACATAAATGATTAAAAAGTTTTAAAGCATTAGAATAAATTTAATTAAATAATAATACTAACAAATGCTGATGTTTATTAAAATAGTATTTTAACGCCATTTTACTAATTTTTTTTTACAGATTTGTTGTGATTTCTACATTTGTAAAATTTATGGTTTTCTCTCTCTCTCTCTCTCTAACTCAGTTTTTCTCAGCACATATCGTTTGTTTTTTTTTAATATTTAATGTATTTCTCAATATTTTTTTGATTTATTACTTGAATAACTTATTATACGAGATGACTAGTTCCTACTGTACAACCAAAAAAATTACCAGACAAGTGAGTTTGCTAAGTTTGTAATATTGAACATTTACTTGTGTCATACATAGAATAATACAAAAAGAAGGGCTATTTGCTTGCTTGATATGTTTTTGTATGCAAAATCTATATACTGTCTTCTGATTACCATTTGATGATCGAATAATTGGCATGTGGAATAGGTTGCTGCATTCACTCAGCATCAGGAAGATGGACACATGGAAATTCCTGTGTATGATTTGCCTCCTAAGATCTTATGCAGGGTTGTGTGTGTTCAATTACAGGTATTGTCATCTTTCTACTCGGGTTAGTATCGTTATTTGCATCAAATGTTTAGTGCATATTGAAAATAATGTATATATTTGATTTTGCAGGCTGAAACGTACACTGATGAGGTTTTTGCTCAAGTTACATTAGTCCCCGAGCCCAGGGTTGGCTACTTTCTCTTCTAACATCTACCTTCACCTTGTTATGATGTTTTTTTTTATAGTATCCATTCAGTATGTCACATTAGTATTCTATAGAATTTAATCTTAAAGAATGAATGGCAATTTACCTTGTACGACATGCAAACAAGGATAATGTCTTAATAGAATTGGTTATTGCTTGGATCTTTGCAGCAAAATCATTTTGGTTTAGAGAACGAGGACAATCATGTTCCTCCCAGAACTACAACCTACTCCTTCAGTAAGGTACTCACTCCATCAGACACAAGCACACATGGTGGATTCTCTATTCCGAAGAGACATGCTGATGAATGCTTCCGTCCGCTGGTTGGAATCCTTAACATCTGTCATTTATTTAGTTTTTTCTTTTTAAGGAATTTGGCTTATTTAAGGTTTTTGTCTCTTTGATATTACAGGACATGACTCATCAAACGCCTGCACAGGAAATTGTTGCGAAGGACTTGCACGGGTACGAGTGGCATTTTCGACACATATTCCGTGGTATGTTTAGATTACTTTTATTTTGTTAAATATTTCCGATTCAGTTGCAACAATGTAGGGAAATTATTGTTAATGCCAAGTAAAATAAATCGCATATTTTTTTGCAAGAAATGCTGGTTTAGTTTCTGGGTTGGATTTTTTTTCAAATGAAATGCAGGTCAGCCGAAACGACACTTGCTGACTAGCGGTTGGAGCACGTTCGTGAGTGCAAAGAAACTTGTTGCTGGAGATTCATGCATTTTTGTTAGGTACTCTCTGTCTCCATGTCTCCTTCTTTCCCCCATGAATTCTGTTTGTGCTATTCCAGAGAAACTCTGGTTAGGATCACAAGTTTTTTTTTTTTTTTTTCAATGCTTTAAGAGAAGTTAATCATTGCCAGTATAGTTTTCAACTTCCACTAAGAGTAAGATTTTCAAGTAATAGTAGAGAATATTAGTGGTTTGTGCTTTTGGCGGTTTGATATAAAGTAACAAGAACAGGAGCTTTGTAATAGTTTAATTTAATAATTCCAATGTTAATAGAGGTGTAAGTAAGAATGACAGTGCTTGTGTTATTGCAGTGGGGAGGATGGAGAAGTTCGTGTTGGGATTCGTCGGGCAATTAGACATCACAGCAATGCGTCCCCGTCTTCATCTCTGATATCGGGTCATAGCATGCAACTTGGAATTTTGGCTAGTGCTTCCCATGCTGTTGCCACAGGATCCATGTTCACTGTCTATTACCACCCTTGGTGAGTTGTTCATGATTTATCAGATTGAAAATTCAAAAGGACATGTCTAATTTTCTTGCATTGTATGTGTATATGTGTGTGATACACACACACACACACCCTTTGGGCATAAGTTTCAGTTGGAATGAGCTCTGTTACACACATCTTTTGCAGGAAGAATCCCTTTGAGTTTGTTATTCCTCTGCAAGACTATTTGAAGTCAACTGTAGCTGACTATTCAATTGGAACGAGAGTACAAATACAGTATGATGTTGAAGAGTCTCTAAAAAGGTAATGATGTCAAAGTTTGGCCGAGTCATGGATGTTTTGTTTTGAAATAAATCCATCACTATGAAAATAAAAGGAAAACGTACAGAAGCTGTTCAATGATAATTATAGTCTCTAACTACAATGAAACAATTCGTAATCAGGTCTATTGTATTTTTGTTCGGGTAACCAGATATGCAGGTACGATAATTGGTAATGAAGTTATTGACATCATTAGGTGGCCTGGTTCTGAATGGAGATGTCTCAAGGTAATCAGACCCTTTCCTAGTCTTTTAGATTTAGTTCTTCGAAGCTATAACACCTTTATGTTTTATATTACTCGATTCAATTAAATTTATATCTCTTCTCAGGTGCAATGGGATGGCATAGTAGATGCCTTCATGCACCCTGAAAGGGTTTGTCCTTGGTGGATTGAGCCATTGGAGTCTGGCATGGAGAATTACTTTCCTGTTCTCCCCAACCCAAAAAGGGCACATCTAGTTAACCGGGGCCCTTTGCCTGGATCAAGTGTCTTTGCCATGGATGGTCAGTACTTACCATGTTAATGCTATAACTTTCCATGTTTAGATATTAGAATGATATGTCTCTTTGAGCATTGTGGACTAGTTGAATTTTCTTGTTATCAGATGCTGTTCAGAGTTCAGCCAAGGGGGCATCTCAGACTCAGAGAGCAGATAGGGACTTGCAAGGACAGGATTACAGTGGCCTGAGTACTTCACGGACCTTGCAGAGACCACCATCGACTGATGTGATCCACCCATCGAAGTTCTCAATCGGTGGCTCACACATGGGGAAGGAGAATCTGAACCAGCTCCCCTTCCTCATGCAAGACATTCTTCATAAGTCTGTTGGAAGATCAACGTCACTGCCACGGGAACACTTGTCAAGATCGAGTTCAAATTTGAGCTCCATTTGTTCTGAATCCTTGGGATTTTCGCCTTCTGAATCTAGAAATGAAAATGATGCTCCATTTGATCATCTTGGCAGTTGTAGTAGATACAAGCTTTTTGGAGTTAATTTAATTGACCGCCAACCGGAGCTCCCTTCACCACAATTTGCTGGTTTCAGCAAGACTTCAAGCCTGCTTTCTAGCCCTCCAATGTGTTTTACCTCCGGGAAAACATGTAAGAAGTGTCGCTCTGTCAATAATCGTAGCTGCACAAAGGTACTAATCATTTCATATTTAACCTTCACATTGATTTGATTTTCTTGAGTTTGGTAGGAAGTTTCCCTTTTCTGAGTACTATTGTTTCAGTGCTACTAAGTAAAATATAGGTAGGTGTCATTACTAGGGGGGGCACTAGTAGAACAGCCTAATTAGGGAATAAAATTGGTGATTAAAACCTTTTCGTCGGTACCTGGGAAAGGATTTGGATAACTCATTACAGTTTTAACTAGATAGCCATTTGTGGAGAATCTAAATCCCTGAGAAATGTCCAGTTGGATAAAGGGTACTAATTTGTTGACATGCTAGACCCTCTTGCTTGATTGTCTAAGCATTTTGGTAATACCTTATGATTTGAACCCTCGAGAAATACATTATGATATAAATAATAAATGATAATATAAAGTGAATAATTCTAAATTCTACTATATCATACTTTATTGAATTTAGATTTCCAAAACATACAATGCATTTACTAATTCATTTAATACTTTCTTTGTTAAGTACTAGGAATATTTGTAACAGGATAGCATTACTTAAATAATATAGCAAGTAGCTGAAACATTGATAGCTTTTCACATTCACAGACATCTGAACAAAGGCAACTATCTATTTCAGGTGCTTAAGCTGGGAACTGCTCTTGGAAGAGCAGTTGATCTCACCCGTTTTCGTGGATATGATGAACTCATTGCTGAGCTCGACTCGATGTTTGATTTTGGTGGCAGCTTAGTCAATGGAAGCAGTGGATGGCATGTGACCTGCATAGATGATGATGGAGACATGATGTTTTTGCGTGATTATCCATGGCAGTTAAGTACCGAAACTAAAAATATCGTATGAAAACAGGATTATATGGAGTTAACTTTGTTACTACTTTTCTGCTTGTGTTTCTACTTGTTCTAAATAACAGCCATGATATTTTTTACTCTGCAATTGCTTCTTAATATTTTTTTTCTTTATGCACACAAAGTGAAATCAGAAAAGTCTGCTGTTTTCTTTTTTCTTTTTACATGTTGATGTTTTTGAAATTTTACCATACCATCAACATTTTTTAAGGGAATGAAGAGAAGAAACTTTGGGTTATTTAGTGATAAGAGAATGGTCAAGATTAATTTTTTAGTCTCCTGATTACTTAAAAAAGTCATGTGATCTTTTTAGAAATTCAATTAAACTATGTATACTAATCTGTATTATTAATCATTCATGATATGATATTATTACTCTATATTTAGTTCTCCTGTTCGCATAAAAGAATCCTCTTATTTGATACTTGTCTCTTTTAAGTAACATCCTTATATATTGTTATGCAAAAACAAGTAATGTCAATGCTTTTAATAAAAAATAACAGCTCTGGTTGGAATTTTTCATTTACAAACATTTACTCAAGCAAATTCTGGTGAAAAAATTGAGTGGCTTTGTTTCGGCTGGTTGCTCTCTTTTCTGTTTTGTTGCTAACTTCAGTATTTGTACCATCAAACAATGCAGGGATTTTCAGTGTATGGTGCAAAAGATGATCATATGTGAGAAGGATGGTAATAACAATCTCAATCCAAGCTCCTCAGCAGATCCTCTTAACCTTCAGTGATCCGCCTTGTGTCTCTTTCTCCAGCAGCTTGCAGGACTAGTCCATCATTCTCCAGCAGCTTGCAGGACTAGTCCATCTATCTATATCTGTTCGCTCTATGCAACCAATGCCATTTTATGTCGTTTTTAGTTCCAATACATTTCTTCCTTTTCCGGGCAATTTCGGAGATCCGCAACATTATAAGTTTATGCGCATGCTGGCTTTATTATTATCATTGGAATATAGCTATCATAGTGAAAAATTTACAGGGTCAAAAATTGAAAACTGGTTTTGTTGTTATATGAACCTGTCTTGTTGATACTTGTGCAAAGTATCAATGATTGTGATATAATATTTGGCAATAATACATGATGGCCGTTCCGTCGATACGAGTGTGCGTGTGGCTCTCAAGTTAGATAGTTTGCTTGTTTTTATCGTCAGCCAGAATTTTCAGAATTAAGCCTTGGCGCTTAAAATTTAAGCAAATTTAGTTTGATCAAATGATTTTAGTGCCATAGTACCAGATACTCGTTTTTCACTTTTCATTATGTCTACACGGTCCTCCACAAATGCTTTACGAATAATTTTTCTGGTACCTATAAACTTGCGACTATAAAAAAAAAATCCTAGAAGTTGAAAAGAACATTCTTTTACAAATTGCGAAGGTGGGGCATGACCTCATCCCAAAAGGTTTAGTATTTACAAATGAATGGTTCATATTACTAGTTGTGTTTTTTATGTAGAGAAAGCGAGAGGGGACAACAGTGTCCATTATGACAACCTTGAAACTGAATCTGGGTCGGCACATGATCGTGTCGCCTCTCATCCCTTGCACATTCGCATTCACACCATCTTCCATTGCCGTAACTCTGACTAACCACCATGCTTCTTCTTCACTAACTCTATGCTATACTCCCCATTTGCCCACACGGGTCAGATCCCATTCTCACCCATTCCCAGAATCCGATGACCAAGTTGAAGATCTTAGAGTCCCTGACAATTGGTTAGACCCAAATATTTCCTTGCAGGTACTCCTTTTTTGTTGCTTTCAAAACCAAATTGATATGAGTTTTCAATTGTCGGCAAGTTTAGAGAATAAGTGGTTGGGGATAAATTATGGCATGTTTTCTTTTTCAATTATCAGGAATCAGAATGGCTTAGGGTTACTTTACATAAATGGTTGGATGATGAGTATTGTCCAGAAGAAACCAATGTGGAAATAAGCCGAGTTGCTGCCAACTCGTACTACAATTCTTTGCTACAGAAGCAAACAGACCTGGGTGAGATTCTGTTGAAGATGGCCCGTGAACTGGAGTCTATTAACTACAAAGAGAGTTTCCATGGGGCATTCTCATCAGCAAATGCTGCTATTGATCTCATTGCTCAACGGATAGAACAGTTCTGTCAATCAATCTGAATTTGATTGCCTCTAATTTGTTCGTTTTGGTTTGATTTGGTTCTAGTACAATCTTGTGTCTCTCTAGGCTTTAACTTTAATCCCTGGAAAATGTTGTAGTGCAGGCCATTTTACGGAATCTTGTGATCTTACTATGGTGTCTATTTCTGAGTTTGCTGAAAAGGAAATGAATCTCATAGGGTTTATTTTCAGTGAGATTGTGGAAGTCATTATCATGTCAGTATGTCACTGATGATCAACCTTTAAACTATCGAATCTATTAAAGAACTAGTCTTCATCGAATGAACCAAAATGTTCTCAAATAATTTTGAAGGAGAAAAGGAAAGAAATTCATACCTTGAGTGGTACATTCTTATGAATGAATGAATGAAGTCTGCAAGACAAAATTGAATGAGGCATTTAATTACGCTATGAAATTTCTATCCACATATTCTATCAAGGTAGGTTAGTCCGAGAGAAGGTGGCGAGGGATTTATTTGTAGAAAGTGGTGACAGTCCCGGCAGTGAGTATGCAAAGAATTCTATCTGGATTTCTTTAATAAACTATTCTCCTTAAAACACAGGAACCAAAGTTTTTGCATAGTCGAAGTGATGAGGATTTGAAAAATGGTTGTTCTTAAGTTTCAATCATCTGACAGATTCCAGGCTGATTTAAGTTGTGTCTTTTTTAGTTTCTTATAAAGTGTGATTCCCTTTGTCAAGTAGTCCACTAGTGCTGCAAAGTTCATCATAAAGAAGGCTATTGATGGAAGCCTGATTGGTTATAATACTCATTATTATAATGTTCAATCAAGTTGGCAGAGGATGCAAAAGAAAGTGCTCTGAGAATCAAAAGCTTTATCATCTTTTCAAGTTGACTATGACTATAGCATATTTTATAATGTTAAAATCTATAGGTCAACATGGAAAGGTTTTATTCTTACATCATAAGGTAATGAAGGGCCTGAAATGGCTGGTCCAGCCATCCACGACAGATTCAACCGAAACACCCACTACAAAGCTTTTCTATCTTTAATTCCTTTTGAATAAAAATATAGAACTATAAAAGCATGCTTATTTAGGGTGCCTTGAAGCATGACTCTCGATGCTTGCATGGGCATCCCAACCTTTTGGGGTGTGAAACTGATATCATTTGGGGTAGCCACTCACACGCTAAAAGCGGATGTATTTAGAAGAGTACTGAAATAATTGAAATTGATTCAATGTTACGGAATTATTTATTTAAAATTTGAAATTGGAAGATGGTTTTCCATCATTGTTACCTCTATCTAAATATAATTTGAACAAACTTCTACTGCACTTGATCTGGTGCAGGAAATTCCAAATTCTTAAAAGATGTGAAACCTCCATCCACAACCAAGTTGTGTCCACTAACATACTTGGCATCATCGGACGCAAGAAAAAGTGCAGCATTAGCAATATCATTTGGTTCACAATAGGCACCCTTTAAGACACCAGCATTGTGAATAATATCCACATGTCTCTGAGTATTGACATGAGGATAAATCTGGCTCATTTCTTCCAGAGCAAAAGGTGTTGGGATGGCAAAAGGTGATATGCAATTGACTCGGATTCCATGCCTGCTTAGCTCTGAAGCCAGCGATTTAACAATGCCTATGACTGCAAACTTAGATATTGAGTAGGTGTGCTGGGCCAGACCTCCCATCACACCTGTGACACTTGCTGTGCAGAGAATAGACCCACTTCCACGTGGGATCATCACACGTGCTGCATGCTTGATGCCTGCCACAGCGCCACGAACATTTATGTCCATGATTTTGTCAAACAATGCCATGTCCAGGTCAACAATGCTTAGAGGACTTTTGCAGGCCACCCCTGCATTGTTGTACATGATATCAAGTTGTTTGTATTTAGAAATGGCAAAATCAACAGCATTGGATATGTCTGACTCTTGAGTGACATCACATGTTATGAAAGTTGCATTGGATCCTAGTTCTTTTGCCGTCTCCTCACCAAGCTGTTGATGAATATCAGCAATGATAACCTTGGCTCCATTATTGATAAATTTGGTAGCTGTGGCCTTTCCTATTCCACTAGCTGCTCCAGTGATCAGTGCAACCTTGTCTTGTAGCTTCCTAAACCACCACAACAGACAGTAATGCTATATCATCCCACAAATCTTTGTAATACTTCATGAAAAAAGCGTACTAAAGAAAAAGTAAATACATTCACCAATATCTTGGAAACTTGAAAAAGATCCAAATACTTTATCTCGTAAGAGGATTAGTAGAAAGATCTTGTAGAAGGATTTTGAATTATTCCAACATCAAATGTGAATTAAAGCCGCAGGTACAAAGATCCTTTTGATAACATTTGTAGAATGCTGAACATCATGTGATACGTATCTAATAATTGGTGGAATCAGAAATTCAGGACTAAAAGGTTGTGTTGTCTTTGATGCCCCATCAAAGACTAGTATGTGACCGAAAGATGTATAAGTGTTTCAACAATTGAGTCCAGTGCGTGGGGGACTAATTAGGTGCCAAAGAGTAGCCCCAAACCCCTCCTCTGGTTACATTAAAATAAAAGTCTGGTGTCTCAACGGGGAAATATATTCATTGTTCATCTTTATAGTCCTCTCCAAAAACATACACAGCATGACAGGAATATAAAATAAAATGCATCTAAGATAGATACAAGGAGAAAGCTGAAGAAATAGTAAAGCAGCTAATCCAATTCATGTTATGAAAGGAGCTATATCAACTAAAATGCAAGGTCCCAGTCACAAGTCAAAACGGCTAGTGATCTCTGTGATAAAGAAGTGAGTATCTTCATATAAAACTCCATACATTTATTTAACTAATCCACACCTGGTACACATCAAAAGCCTTCGGATTCTGTAAATATGTGAGTGGTAGCACTGAAAATGAAAGGATTGGAAAGAAACTGTTGTAAATTTGAAACCGAGAATGCACTGTGGATATGTACATTATGAACAATCATTCATTCGCCCCTTAGCTTGTTTTCACAAAAATTTCCCCCAATCAACCTTAATAATGGTTTTAATTAGTCAGATCAGAATAACTGATAGTTTGCCATCATAGGGCAAGTTGAAAAAGGAAATGTAAATCAAAGACGAGAAACTGATGGTTAAATTTCCATACCCTCCAGTCTGAGTAGACAACAGCCTGCGGAAGCTCTCAGCAAACAAAGCCCTTGAATAAGAAATGTTGCCACTGTTTCTAGCAATTATCAGAAACAAAAATTAAGTTGTAGCAGTGTTCATAACATAAAAATAATCAAAGAACTGAAAGAAAAATCCGCATGCAGGATCAAAGGTTATCATAGCAAAAAAAAAAACAGTCCATTTCATTAACCTAGATGTTAACTCTACATCCAACCACCCATTTCACAAATTGGACAATTAAAGAAAATATTTAATTAACAGAAAGGTGAGTCAGAGGATTCAACAGTGAACTGAGTGGAAAAAGTGTCAGCAGAACATCTTATACTTAATTTTTTTAATCATCAAACTGAAAAGATAGTTAGAGGGAATAATTAAAACAGAGAAACAGGTGAAAGACATAAAGTGTGAAACCAACCTCAAAGCTATTCTTATCATGATTTCTGGCAAAAAAAGAGCTTCAAATGCAGACTCATACACCAGAAGCTCTGAACATTAGCTTTGGATCCCTGTCAGACTAGACCAGAGTTAGTCAATGATATCTTATAAAATGATACAAGGGCAATTTGGTCAATATGGATATAAATATATGTTTGATATAATTATTGAAATAAATAATTCCTATTCGAAAACACAATTTTGTAAATAAAAAATTATGTTTCGTTTTTTTCCTTAATTAAGTAGCACTACTTTAATATATATATATATATATATATATATATATATATATATATATATATATATATATATATATATATATACGTATTAAAGTTGTATTTAAAAAATACAATTTTTAATTTTTAGTTTCTTTTTTTAAATTTAAGTTGAATTATTGCAAAAAACTAAGTCCCGTCCCTAGATATTTTTTTGTCTTATCTCCTAGTATTATGAGTTTTATTTTATTTTTTATTTTTTTACTGCCCCTCAAACTTTTTGTCGCACCAACACTGTAGATGTATAAAGAACAAAAATCGGTGCATAAAGAAAAAATTGAAAAAAAATCATGTATAAAGACACTACTTTAACTTAAATATTTAAAAATAAATAAATTTTTAAAGTCATATTTAACATACAATAATATATATAAACAGTTAAATTCTCCCTAAAGATAAAAAAAAGAAAAGCTTAAAACGGTGCTTCCAAATGCATTAATTTTTGCAATTTTTTCAGTTTTTGATAAATTTGAAAAAAGTTTTATCATATTGCTCCATGGACGAGTTTTTCTTGCACCCTAATATCTTCTTCCTGCACCCTAATAAAAAATTTTGATACCAGAATTGTCCCTATATGACAACCGAATGACATTTCCATTCAGTTGTCATTTTTTTTCAAATAACAACCGGATGACCTGCTCATCTAGTTGTTAATTTTTTTTCAAATGACAATCGGATGGACTGTTTATCCGGTTGTTAATTTTTTTTCAAATGACAATCGGATGGGGGTGTCATCCGGTTCTCGTTTTCAAATCAAAATGATAACCAGATGAAACCCATCCGATTCTCATAGTCCAAATTGAAAAATTAATCCGTTTTCGATTTGGACTATGAGAACCGGATAAGTTTCATCTGATTATCATTTTGATTTGAAAATGAGAACTGGATGATATTTCCGTTCAGTTGTCATTTGAAAAAAAAATTGACAAAATTGACAACCGGATGAGATGCGATCCGGTTTTCCTATAAAGGTAATTTAGGTATTAAATTTTTTTATTAGGACTCATGAACCCAATGCTATTGCATTTAAGTTTCACCCTTCAGAAAAACCTACACCAATTAATAAAAAACTACAAAATTTGAGGAAGGAAAAGTGCATTTAAATTTATTTTATAAAATAATTAGAACAGAAAATGGTTTCCCTCCAAAATGAAAATTTATCTTTATTATTTTCATTTGATTTTGATTTCATCCCAAATGATGGGCATTTCAGTTAGCACTCTTCGTTGTTAGCACTGTGATCGCAGCATTAGGGTTTTATTTCAACTCCATTGCCACCCAATGCATCATCCTTCTATGCCGTGTTTTTCAAGAATATTCAAATTTTATTAAGTAAAGATAAACAGAGTTACCGTTCCAATGGCCGGGGATTCTTCGCCTCACTCTCAAACTTCATCACCCCCTGCCGGTAATCTTCCATTCTTTTTTGCTTCGTTGTTGACGTTGCTTTAATCATCATCTTCATTATTGTTGTTTTGTTGTAAACTTATTTATCTGTTACTTCGATGATTTTGATCATTAAAAATTTGAAGACAGCGAGTGGTTTGTTCTTTGATCGTATTAATTTATTGTTTAGGGCGTTTCATCTTATGATAGATTATATTCCGTGATCATTTATAATGGGGCTGATTGTAATGCAAGTAATTAACGAGTAACTGCGAAAGTTGTGCTTATGATTCTTCATGTGAAAGATTATGGGTTGAGTTATTGAACTTGCTTAGACTGATAAGAATGTTGTTTCGCTGCTATCAGGATATAACGTTAAATGTGCAAGTGACGACGATCCATCCAGGGAAACTGATCTCTTTCAGGACACGTTAGTGCTCAATAGCCCTTTCACTGAAACGGAGTTTGAAAATCTCAATCTGGACACTGAGATTGTAGAGTATTCTGAGCCTGCAGAGGACATGACAACTGGAAAAATGTGCGAGTATGGACAGGTTGTTCTTGATAGCGAGGATGAAGAAATGGATGATAGACATGTTGGCAAAGAATTTCTTGAGGATGAAACTAATCCAACGGTGAAAATTCCTTCCCCTCTCTTCCAGAAAAGACTGCCCAAGCCACCTTGTGAGCAAGTAGAAGCAAACGCCACCACTTTTGGGAGCTCTGCTGCTGGTATGTGTTTGTTATCTATATTTTAATATCGTTTACCTTGTTTCTGTCGTTGTCATAGAATTTTACTTATTTTTTTGTATGGTATCTTTATAAATTGTGGAGCACTTCATGATTCATGAATGATTAATTTTTCAAGAACATAATATGCTTGAAGGCAACAAAAGAGCTTTAGTTGATTCGGACAGCTTTGATGACAACAACCGTTTGTATCCACCTGCAACGCTAAATCACATTCACTCACCAGAGCCCGGGTATTCAACCCAAGCTGCACTTGGCTTTGTGGATCAGTACTTGTCGTCAAATGATGTGGACTTGTTTGAAGGAGTTCAGTGTGGAAAGACCACTAGGGAGAAATCACCTCATGTCCTCAATGCAAGGGGACCACTAAATCTTGCTAAGAAAATTAAAGCCCGAACTAAAAATAAAGAGAAAGAACCCTTCAATTGGGTTGACAGTTGCCAACATGACAACAGAGGTCGCATGTTTCGTCAAAAAAATGAAGCATCTTCAAATTTTGGAAGATACAAACAGACATATTCGAGAAGGAAAAAAGGTGGCAATCTTCAGAGCGAAGGAAACTGTAGTACAAGTAATACATTTGATGAGAAGTTAGGTCAAGGACCAAGAATAGCAATTGAAAATGATAACTCTCTCAAGGAATTGAATGTTCAACCAAGTTCTATAAGAGAGAATGCTGATGTTTATTCTGGTGTAACAGATATCGAGGATATGTCTGATATTGGTTTAGGCACTCAAATAGCTGCTGAAGCAATGAATGTCTTAGCTTTAATGCCCCCTTACGGCTGCCAGTTCAATGATACCCATCAACCAGATAATGCATTAGATGGCTCTTTGAGCGATTTGACAGAGAATGAAGCTCATCTGAAAAATTCTTCAAATATTCAGAATGCTAGTTTACATTCTATTACAATAAAATCAAATAAGAAAAATGCATCCTCCTCTAGAAACAGAGAGACATATACGAGAAGGAAAAAGGGTGGCAATCTTCAGAGCGAAGGAAACTGTAGTACAAGTAATACATTTTATGAGAAGTTAGGCCAAGGACCAAAAATGGCAATTGAAAATGATAACTCTCTCAAGGAATTGAATGTTCAACCAATTTCTATAAGAGAGAATGCTAATGTTTATTCCGGTGTAACACATATAGAGGATATGCCTGATATTGGTTTAGGCACTCAAATAGCTGCTGAAGCAATGAATGCCTTAGCTTTAATGCCCCCTTATGGCTGCCAGTTCAATGATACCCATCAACCAGAGAATGCATTAGATGGCTCTTTGAGCGATTTGACAGAGAATGAAGCTCATCTGAAAAAATCTTCAAATATTCAGAATTCTAGTTTACATTCTATTACAATAAAATCAAATAAGAAAAATGCATCCTCCTCTGGATTTAGTAAAATAACTTATAGCTCTTCTTGCAAGCACACTGACAAACAGGAGTCAGATGTTGTCTCTGGCAAAATGAAAAAAATGATGAAAGGCAAGTCAACTGCCGAGGGGCGGTTTGAAAATAATAATAGTTTGCCAGTATGCAGTAAACATGTATTGCTTGAAGAGGTTTGCCCACTGGGAGAATACACAAGTTTCCAACTTGCTGCTGAAGAATCCGAACATAGGAACAATGAGAGTGGACATCCAAGAATCAAAGATCAACCAAGCCTTCTTACAGAGAAGAACAATAATGTGAAGGAGAAGGGTATTAAACACAAGAGAAAGGGGACTGGTTTACTGGCTGATCCAGTGAAGTTAGGTGCTAGGACTAAGCGTCTTAAATTCCTTACCGATTCATGTATACTTTCTAAGAGAGTCAGGTTGAATCATCTGACTGAAGTTAGCCCACAGTTATCTGCAACCCGCAGTTTTTCATGGACTGATTCTTGGGTTTATCCAAAAAGATCAAGAGGGAAAAGAAAGGGGGCTAATATGGGAACCAATCTCAATGCAAAAACTGTTTTGTGTATTGATGGAAAAGAAAACAATATCTTCTCCACTAGAAGTATAGAGGACCAGGCCAATGCTTCATGCGTTGATGATGGCAGATGCTTGTTACAAGGGGACTTTGTGTCACCAGGCTCATCTGGTGATGCAACGAAGGTACAAAACTGGCCTGATAAGCACCCTTTATTTTTGGCACATGTTGAAAGTGCATCAAACAAAAGTGTTACACAATCAAGATCAGGAATTTGTGCAACAGTAGTGGCAAGTGAAGGCGTACAAGTTTCAAATGTAAACCATTCATACACTGAGCATCACAAAAAGCTGTGTGTAAAAACCCTGCCTAAGTCTTCACTTTTGAAAGAGCTTATCAGATTAGGAGTTCCTGAGTCCATGTCAGATATGATGTGGAAAGATCTGAGACATCGAAGAGATATGACAGATGTTCGAGTTCTGTTTAGTCAGCATTTGGATGACAGTATCATTAAGCATCAAACAAAGGTTAGCCATGGATTTTATGTTTGTGATAGAAGATGCTAATTTTATCATCACTGGCTAGTGAATTGTTATTTTCCCTCCTTGCAGATATTGAAGCGTCTCAATATATCTGTTGCATCGAGTTCCATGGAGGCCACACATTTCGTAGCTGACAAATTTACACGCACAAAGAATATGTTGGAAGCCATGGCTCTTGGGAAATTAGTTGTGAACCACTTATGGCTTGAGAGCTGTGGACAAGCCAACTGTTTGATTGACGAGAAAAATTACATTCTGAGGGATATGAAAAAGGAAAAGGAAATAGGGTTCAACATGGCAGTTTCTCTTGCTCGCGCAAGACAAAAGCCACTCCTAAAGGTATTCATATCAACTTCTATCATGCCCAAATTCATATGCATTAATCATATTTGCTCAAAATCTGGTTTCTTGCCTCTACAGGGTAAGAGAGTCTTTATCACGCCACGTGTTAAACCTGATAAGGAAGTGATTGCAAGCTTGATCACAGCTGTTCATGGCCAGGTATGCATGCCACTCCACAACTGCACCTGATTTGTGGCTGCCATATCAAGCGTCTTTGGGCTATTAACATTTTGTGATTCCCACCTTTCCCCCATTTTTCATAAATTAGTTCAAGCATAAATTGTCTTGTATCTTCAGGTAGTAGATCAAAGTGAGGTGTGTGCTGACGTGAATGATAATATCTTAGATGATCTGTTCATTCTTTCTTGTGAAGACGACTATGCAATATGCCATCGTTTATTTAAGAGAGGTTTTGAACTCTACTATCACCTTCTTGATAAATGATGCAGATGTTTCATTGTGTATTATTGTATCATAACATAACTCTTGTGTACTACACAAATTTACAGGAACGGCAGTTTACAGTTCAGAGCTTCTTCTGAATGGAATTGTAATCCAAAAATTGGAACTTGAGAGGTATGATGACATTTGGGAGTTATTTTTCCTTCGTATTTATATTATTTATTTGTCCGCAACTCTACACATAGAAGGAATTTTGTTATACTTTTTTTTTTTTTTTTTTTTTTTTTTTTTTTTTTACATCTTTTGTTTGATATATTTTCCTAGCATGTAAATGCCACCTTTGATCTCAACTCAACCATGTATAGCTGTTTCCCACAACAATGATTTGCTGGCTTAGAATAAATACACCGAAGGATAACTAGAATTGAGTTCAAAATGATTTCCGGATACCAAGGGTCTAAGATCCCAAAAAACTGTGTAAAAACGACATTGGGTTGTTGAAATTATTAGACGAACCCATGGTTTTAATTACATTCCCTCTTTCACATTATGTCTCAAGTCTAAGTTATGCACAAGAAAAAGTAAAGTGAGACTATCTCAATGGTGAACAAGACGGGATGTATCTACCACTGACTGACTTTTAGTGGGTTCAGTTTCGGATCACAGTCAATGATTGCACCCTTATTTGTCCACTTTGGAGTTAGTTCACTTGGAAGAGCCTTGTCTATTGGCTCAAGCACAACTTACGATATGCCTTGTAAATGATTATGCTTTAGACAGCTTAGAAGTAATCTTTTGACATTTGCATTTAGCGAGCCTATTGTTCATCCCTGAGGAACAAGTAAAAGCATTCTCTTCCCAGTGAAGTGATTAGTATCGCATCATCTCAGCAATTTTATCAAAATGTAACCTTATTATGAACTTTGGCAGACATCAACTCTTCATGAATCAAGGTACAGGGATTAGCAATTGCCGAAGTACGTCTAATCGGTTTGGGAAGGTTTACAGAAGGCGTCGAGGCCTTTTCCTGGATTTTAGCTGATAAAGTGTGGTCAAGTCTAAAATGGAACACATAAAATTAATGGCCATTCTTGTCTCAGATGTTGATTTCAGAGCGCTCCTTGTGCAAGTTAACACTCTAGTTAAGAAGAATAAAATGGCTTCAAAGTATACCTTCAGAGCAGGAATTATTTCCCTTTTAGGGTGCAGGGGACTGGTTTTAATGTAGTATGTAAGTTGACCAAGGTAACAGCATAATGATTCTGACAATTTTGTCGGTATAAAATGTTTGTATTCTCTCCTCTTCTTTTCTGGCAGACAATTGAAAAGGCCAGAAATATTTTTAGATGCTTTACACCTAAGTTCATTGAAGAGTCTTCTACATGAGCTTTGTGCTGGAATTTCCAGCATGAAGTTGCAAATACCCAACATAACGCAAAGTTAACATTGCCCTAGTTTATTCACTTATTAACTTGTTAACAAAGGAATAGAGCTCTTAAATGTCTTTATTAATAGATCAAATTCATTTAAATATTTAAATGATGCATTTTAATTTGGTGATGTTCATCTTATTCTAAGTTTTCATTATATTTTTTTCTCTTGAATTTTTCATCACTTCATTCTAAGTTTTCATCTGTATAATCAGTTTTTTTTTTTTTTTTATTTTCCTTTT
>Ga0209700_103189_pt1 | contig 31874 bp, 19 predicted proteins | sample SiratroredBW_FD_187528 | JGI IMG/M metagenome (GOLD analysis project Ga0209700, IMG submission 187528) | Root nodule microbial communities of legume samples collected from California, USA - Siratro red BW (SPAdes) (version 2) | ecosystem: Host-associated > Plants > Roots > Nodule | place: USA...
AAATTAAAAAAAAAAAAAAAAATTGTAAATGCAAATGAAGAATTTAACATAAAACTTTATTAGAATTCTACTACTAATTAACACATTTTTTTTATGATACACTAACTTGAAGTTAGCATTAATTAAACATGCAGATTTTTATTGAAAAACAATACTAGTATTGCCTTTAACTTTCTTTATTTTTTTTAAAGTTCTATGTGCATTGTCCACACATAAAATAGACAGTGTAACATTTTCCAATAAAAAGGTGTAAAAATAATACATAAAATCAGAAAAAAATGTAATTTCAATTACAAGTATGATTATCACTATCTTTAAGGAAAGTCTATGCAATGAATTCTCTTGGCATAATAAATATATATAACTATTGGATGACAAAGTACTAGTAATAATAATACATTGGAACAATGAACGATTAGTTTAGAAATGAAAAGGGAGAATGAAGAACTTAGCATAAAATTTTATTACAATTGTGCCATTAATACATTGCTTCCTTTGTGAGGATTTTTTAAGTTAGTTTTAGGACCTATCCAAACTATCTTCAGAAAATCTAGATGCTGGTTAGTGAGGTTGGAGAAGAGACAGAAGAATAATTATGTTTGTAAAATGTAATTACTATTTTGGTAGTATGAATAAGAAATGTGCCACACCTTATTCCTTCAAGGCATGGCCCGAATGCAAAAATCCATTTCTCTAAAATCTTTTATTTTAGCTCAAGTCCTAGGACATTTTTTTTATCAAACTTTGAATTGAGAACAAGTTATTGAATATATCTTTCTTGTCTCAGCTAAAGATGATAATTGAAGTTATGAATATCCGATATATGGAAATTTTAATATGTTTAAGGTCCTTAATATATTACAAATATTTATTTTGAGTATCTAATTTTATTTTTAAGTTACATACCAAATAAATTATAAAATTATGGTTTTGAGTTATTGAAAACAATATTTATTTATATTTCGCTCCTACTGTTATGTTGAGCCTTTTAACTGAACTATTTTCTGAAATATTTTTATAATTTCTCTTTTTGTCTCATAACAATAGATAAATAGTAGACATGTAGAGCCGACTTAGGTAATATAGGAGACTTAAATAAAAATATTTAATTCATAGGTACTGAATTTGGAAAAATGTGTTATTGGGCACTCCACACTAACATCATTGTATATTGGGAACCTATAACTTGTTTAAGTCTTATTAATATATAATATATTCATGTTTTGGGAATAAGAGGGGATAATATACTGGATATGTCTATCATTGGAAATAAACAAATTATAGTACTAAGTTTCCCACCATATTTTACTCAAAATCTTATGCTTGCACTTGTTCTAATAATGTTTCTTTCAACTTGTCAATTCTTGGCCAATTGTGACTTTTTATTCACATTGGCACTCATTCTGATGATGAGAATACTACATAGAGGTGAGGGTACTCAAGATTGTTGAGATGGGAAAACTAAACCTAAATGATGTAGGACGAAGTTGAACTCGCTTTACAAATTGCTAATGTTAATTTTCAGATAGATATAACTGGCACATAAGTGGGGATGATACTTGTTTTTTGAAATGCAGAAAAAATGTACAAGTCACCTTTAGGAACTATTTGGTTTAAAGTAGAAAAGGAAGGGCTTAATTAACTTTCAAGTCCTTCATAAATTTGGATTATTTTCAATTGAGTCCCTACTAAATTTTTTTGGTCTATTGAGTACTCAATTTCTATAGTTTCAATTGAGTCTTGTCGTTTAATTTTTCTGTTAACCGAGTAATGTGGCTGCTTTCTTGCTTTGTCATCTTGCTTACTTATCTCCACGTGTTAAGAAATATGAGGTTTTGTGGTTAATATACTAGTCTCTTTCTATCCAATATATTTTCAGTGAAAGTAATAAAAGTCACTTGTAATTTTACATTAACTATAATACTACTTTATATTAACTACAAAACCTCACATTGCTTAACACGAGGAGACTAGTAAGCAAGATGACAATCATGTCACCTAGTTAACGGAAAAGTAAAACGGTAGGAACTTAATTGAAAAATATAAAAATTTTGTGTACTTAATAGATAATTTTTTTTTTAATAGGGACTCAATTAAAAATATCCAAATTTATGAGAGATTTGAAACTTAATTAAACCAAAAGAAAAAGGAAAAGGGAGGGAGGTCAATTCAATATTATATTCTTACAATAGACAAATAAAGTCGTTTGGTTTGATCCATGTGTATGGAAGAACTTATTTTGAAAAATTAACCTCTTAAATAGATCTTAGTACCTCAAAAAATTAATCTATAATTCTCAATCTGTTGGATATTCCACATCTATTAGAAATATGATTAAATTAGCCTTTAGGTAAATGCAAAGGATTGAATTAGACCAAGACCTCTATGTAAGATGATAAAGAAATAGTCATTGGATGACCATCCTAATAAATAACAACCCCGTAAGTGAACACATGTAATATAAAGGAAAAAAAAAAGAAAATGGAATATTATTTTTATATAATAATTAAAGAAAATCCTGTGAAATTCTTATGCCAATCTAGTTTCTTTCTTCTGGGTCTCTTTAGACCCATCCTATCATTTTAAATGAGAACCTTGTCCTTAAGGCTAAATAATACCAAAAGAATGAAAACTAAATGACTTAAGGATTTTATAGGGTGATCTTAAAATATTAAAAATAGTATTTATAATATCATTTAGTTTTCTTGTAGTTTCCTTTATTAGATGTTGCCACTTGTAAGATTGTCATTCATTTGGGTATGCATTGGATAGAGGGAAATGAAAAATAGGAACGTTTATCTTTTAGCGATCAAGAGATTTAATGGTAGTCTTTTCTACACTTCATCTTTTGTTTTGTTTTATTTCACAGGATAATTTCTAAATCAAATATGAACGGGGAATTTTTTTTATTGTCTTAGTCATTGTTTTTTTAATAAATGAAATGTGTTCTTAAATATTTTAAGAATAAAATAGAAAGGTATCATTTAAATTTGTAGAGAAGAGAGTGAGTAGCTACAGATTAATTTTAAAACATATTCATAAAGAAAAATATATACAGAACAGCATAAAGGATTTGATGTCGAAATCAAATGCTCCTTGAGCTTTGAAGCAGGCACCAAGTGCTTGAATTGTAAAACTGTGTTCAGTTTCCATAACATCTTAATAAGCATACACTTTGTCTCAACAAGAACTGGCATGACTAATTGTTTTTACCTAAAATTGAACATCTTTGGACCAAACTCTTAATGTGCCATGATCTTCGACAATGAAAAGTGAGCATGACACCAAATGGAAGGTCACTTGTGAATGAGGCTGAAGTCAATAGGTGAAGAAAATGAATAATGAGCAAGTAAATCTGAATATTATCAACATTTATAAAATTCTGTGGTATATTCTGAGTATATTCAATATAAGTAGATATACTAACTAATATGTGTCCTTGGGTGATGTGGAATCTTCTCATATGACAACCTTGTTACAGTGCTCTAGTGAACTGTAACTGAAGCTATACAAATAATCAAAGTTAGAGTTCATTTTGTAATGAATGTAACTTCGAGTTGAATCACTTCAAGGTACTGATTCTTCTATGGCTCGAAGTCACTGTGTAGGCATAAACCATAATTTTTTCTTTGCCCTCATTTTGGCGGTGCTTTAGTCCTTATAAGATGTATTTAGGTTGGATCATCCTTGTTCTTTCTCACTTTTTATTAGTTTTTAGTAAAAAGGTGACATATAACTACAGATTTTGATCCAATTGACATCAGCCTCATACTTGGAAGGGAGTTAAAACCGATGTATCGTGGAATTTGAAGCCTTAAAGTTATCGAGTTGGAAGGTCACATTTCAAAATTTAAGGATAGAGAAGTAACTATGATGATTGAGATCTTTACTCTTACCTACCTCAACTTGAGTATGAGTTAGGACTACATGTATTACGCAGATTAGTTTTCGGTAAATGAAGCAAAGCAATTTTGTAAAGCCTCAAATATTGTTCAGAAACATTTAGGATGTTTTGGATTTTGTGTTCTGGAGAATGTCTGTCTTGGAAAAGGGCAGAACATTTATTGATCACGGCAAGACAGTGGTTCACTACTAGCAATTTAACTAAAGCAACGGTGAAGGTTGTCATTTTTTAAGTAAAAGAAATTGGTTAAGGAAATGGAAAGTTTGGAACTGAGTGGATTCAGAATTTCACATTGTAGAAGCAAGAAGAGAAAAGTGGATTCATACTGAAAAATTGGAATTTGCAACCAAAAAGTATTTTTTTTCTTTTTCTAGTACCATTAGAAGTGAATTCCTAACCATTTTATATTATAAAATGAAGAGAAACAAAAGTCAATAGATTCAAAATATAGACAGCTGAAGAGAGAAGGATAAGGGAATAGGAGAAATTTCTGTGAGTTTAAGGTGGCTTTGTTTATTCATCACAGTCTTGCAATAACTAGATTCACTGGCCTTCCTGGTTGAATTTTGAGTTTTGGGTTTAGAGGAATATGGTACTTTTATGCCATATTCTTTAAAAAAGGTCACTCATTTTGATAAATTGAGCTCCAAGTGTTCCATCTTAAAAAAATAATGATGATATGATAGATTGAAAGGTCAAAATTGAGACTGTTTTACTGATCATACACACTTCTAAATTATGATAAACAGTTAGGTTTTGCACGTTACTACTAATGCCTTTATTCAATGATATTTGCTTATGTTGTGAGGAATTTGATTTTGAGGAGTTAAGTTAGACATATTATATGTTATTGGCCAAAAATCTCTTGTGCAGTGTGGTTAATTAACCATTGTGTATGCTACCTCTCTACTTTCCATAAATTTCTGAATTGTTTATATATTTAGGGTTACTAATATTTGTTTGTTTTGTTACATTTTTACAGGGATTGTGGTCTTTGTTTTTTGTAGGAGCAGCAAGCTGTGTCCCCAGTTTGGCTTCTGCAAAATGGAGGATAAGTTGTTGTGATGAAGTATTGGTGTTTTTTATTGGATCATTTTGAGTCATTCAATTACACTGAGTATTTGGATATCTATTAAGTTATGCTGCGTGCATAGTACTATATCTATGGATAAATGTAAAAGAATGTTGATTGAAGATATTTTCATTTTCTAAAATATTGATTCTCAAGTTGCTTGTACCGTTTGGTTGGGAAGAGCTGTAGGAAACTAAAAGCTTCAAATTTCTAGTGCCCTTTCTCATGGCACACTTTTTATGAAGGAAAAAAAAATTCTTTTGACAACCATCAATAGTTTTCTTCCCTAACAATTTCAGCTTGATTAATTTGTTAGCTTGAGCTGAGACTTTTGTGTTTATGATTTTGGTGAATGCTTGTGTTGATATGAGTAGTTAGGATATTTTAGACAAATTCTTTATAAATAATTGTGGAAGAGAAATTTAACAAGTACAAATGATTTTTTATTGAACACTTTCAGGATTATTTTTTTTTTTATTGTAGGTCAAAGCTATTTACTCGTATTTATCAAAAGTTTCTCAATTCTAGTCAATGAATTATTTTTCTATGATACCAAGGAAACTTTTTTTCAATTAAAATATATAGTAATTACGTTTTGTCCATATGCAAATGATTGAAGTAATAATTTTTATATCTTTTGGTTTTAGATACTTATTCAAACAAAACAATTAAAATTAAATAAATTTGTATTATTTTATTTAAATTAAATACTTTAAAATATAAACATTTCAATTTAATGTAATTGAATTTTTTAAAATTATAAAATTCCTTTTCCAAATTCATTAAAAAATTTTGAATTGAAAATGTCATCATATTTTTTTCTACATGATAAAAATATTTGTAACCACCAGTGACAATATCTGACGTATTCATAATTTACTCTATGTAATTTATTTATATTATGTCCTTCACTAATTAATCTTTGATTTTAAAACTTATTTTATATCTCTATTCAACCAAATATTTGAATTTACATGCTCATTAGTGAAAAGTTTACGTTTTATTTTTCTTATATTTCTCATTTGGTTCTCATTATATTTTCTTTCCTGTATGTTTTCTTTTTGTCATCTATTTACATTATTGCTTTCTACTTTTTCTCCCAACCAAATACACTTTTTTTTCATTATCTACTAAAATGGTGAATTTTTTTATTTTTTTTTTATAGATTTCCTTAAACCAAACCGTTATGATTATCTTATACCACTTTTTGATTATTTGAACTTCCGCTGGATTGAATTGTTGTTTAGAAACAACGTGTTTACTTAAATTTCGGACACCGACACTGCTCAAATGAAGTGTCTAAATTTTTTTTAAGCTATTAAACCTCTTAGTTAAAAAAAGTACTTTTAGAGTTTTTAGTTTTATCAAAAAAAATTCAGAAAAGGGGTGCACTTAATAACTCCCCTTTTTTCTAGTCAAAAATCACCTGAACAGGGAAGAAAAGCCCACACGGCAAGCTGATGCAAGCCCAATAACAAAATCCAAGACTTAGATTGATTCCTGCGAATGGATCATGGGGTGCTTTTTCCTGCACCTCCATGGTTTTCTTTCTTCACTCCCATACTTCCGAAAATACTAAAATACCTTTCTAACATTTATATCTCAGATTACACTAATCTAAAATACAAAAATTGTATTTTTATTTCACAATCAATTATAAAAAAAATTGTATTGGTGAAAAGGGATGCAACTGAGAAGATGAAAAAAATAAATAAATAAGAGGGTAAAACTATATTTTTACTTCTTGATACAAGGATAAAAGTATGAAAGTATAGGAAGATTTGCCCTTGATCACATCTATTTGTCTCAAAACATTTCTGGGACTGAAATTCTGTGCTTCTCCTATATACACTAGAAGAATTAAAGACTCTTTTTTTTGTGTGTATCTTTCGTTCTTGGCCCTTGCACCCACCAAAAAAAATATCAACAAACGATAAGTGCATTTGAGATCATTTTCGATAAATAAGGAGTTCTCGAAACGATTATGTGGTTATTTTGTTGCAAATTGTTATTTTACAAACACGAAAGTGTTTGTTGCTGTACAAAGAATAATCTGAAAAAACAAACGGGGTTATGAAAGGATTGAAGAAATTCCATTTTAGAACTTCTAAAAAGGAAGATTAAAAAGAAAAGATAAAATAAGTTTGTTTTTTATAAATTAAAATTAGTTTATTTACAAATTTTAAAAGTAAAAAAATTATATAACAGAATTTCTACAAACTAACGTATAAATAAACTGTTTTTCGAAGTTTTTTTTTTAATTTTTCTGCCATAGAAATCCTTGCAGATAAATTTATTCGAGTATACTTTTATTTTAGGACTAAGTTTTTAGAGTAAATTAAAGGAGATATGAGAAAAAAATAAATGAGAAATGGAACAAGATTGAAAAATATGTATAAGAAATAAAGTGTGAAAAAGCCAAATATAATAAAATTCTGATTACAAACTGGACCCAAATGAGAGCACGTCCAATGTTTTTGCTGTGCCAAAATCAGAAGCAATGAATATTATTCACTTTAAAGGACTAAACATATCAGAGGCACTTTAGCTTATAAAGAGGGAAAGAAAAAGGAAGAGCCTAGAGATACGAGCGATTTTTGTATGCAAAATTCAGAGTCACTTTTCATAAGAAGCCAAGAGACATATTATAAGAAATCTTAGCAGATGTTAATAAAATAAAATCCATGATCTGATGAGCCTGCTATGACAAGAAAGAAAAATAAATGTCCACAAGCCCTTATATAAAGTAGCAGTTACCCCTCGTGGACGTGCTAATGAATTCAACAATAATTCAGGCTTCCAAGTTTTAAATATTCATCTAGAATTTAGAAATCTGCATCTAATTGTTTGGTTCTCATTCTCACCCAATAATTTAAGCTTCAACATTACTTAATTGCTTCACACCCTAAAGGTCAAATGAGAAGCTCCTATAGACAGCAAACCAGGACTAAAGGCCAAAAGCACAAAGGTTGACGAGTTTCGTTTGGAAGATGCAAATGCCACCTGAAAATGCTCCAAAATGCTAGTGTGATGATGCAAAAAACAGTACAATTATTAGATAATCCTAAAGACCCTATTCATAATTTTTCTTTTTTTGATTACCCTTTTGGTTATATTAATTATATCTTGTCCAGTGGTTCAGTCCCTGATTGTCACAGACTCTGCCGGCATAAATATTAGCATGTGGGGCCTTGTTCACCATTTGCTGTGTCCTATATTATTCCCCCACTTGGATGCATCTACCCTTGCTAAAGATGAGTAGGGTAGAATAAAATAGAAGGCGACATGTTCAGTTATAATACATGGGATATGGCTCCTAATTGCATATAAAATCAGCAATGCATGATGCTTAATAAGAAAACAAAGGAATCAGAGGAGCATTATGGAAGAAGAAAGGGTTATGAGTGAGCAAAAAGACCTGTTTCTTGCAGGGTGCAAGCTTGTGTTCAATTACTCACTAACTCTAGACCTCATTTCACGTGGATTGTATGTGTGCAAAGCTAAGGTACCTCATGTGACAAACAGATAAAGTTAGAAGCAGAAACAGCTAAGTACCTAATAAAATAACACCTATTATTAATCATTGTTTGTTAGAGAAAGAAAAACACAAAGGTTGCTTCTTCGAACCACCCTTGCCCTGTCATCACAACTGTAATATGTCTGCAATTTCTGATAGCTATGGAAGCTAAGTGGCCACTGTAGCAAGCTAATGCCAATCAGATGAAAATGATGACAACAAATTCAGAATATTAGTTTGCTTTGAAAATAAAAAAGGAACTTTTTTTTTTTTTTTCTGCAAAGTTCTTAAGTCAATGTGATTTTATTAAGTATAATTAAGACAAATTTGAGAAAAACGTCTTTTTTGCAATTTGGTAGATTTGGACATTGCACATTTATTGGTTGACCCTATATCAATTACAAAGTTGAATGATTGATTCAAGAACTAAGAAAATAAAGTTTCTGCAAAAAAAAAGGAGAAATTCAATTTTAATCAAAGTCTTATCTTACATTTAAGTTTTATGCATGAAAAGAGTTGAAGTCAAAAGAACTTAACTCTTGATGTGGTCTATTCAGGTTAGTTTGAATTAATCAGACCTAAAATCATTTTCAAACATTAGGGGATTCATTAAAAAAGAAAAAAACCAAAATTATGGATGTAGCTTCTTTCATCTGCTAAGATGGGCCATGTCTCTTTTAGGAAGAGTCTACATTGATGATTGAATGAAAGAAATGGCCTTGTGGTAAATATTAGATAAGGTAAAACATAACTATGACCACCTCATCCTAATCCATTGTGCCCATGATGTAATAGAATGGAAACTTGTCTGCTTAGACAATGACTAATTCAATAATAAACATCATAAAAATCAACTCCACCCTCCTTCAACTTCCCATACTTATTCAATCTAATGTTAATGGTTATCTATTCTGACATTGAGAGTGACATTTGTTTGTATAACGCACCATACTTGTCCTCGCATGCCCTTTATTTCACCCTACCTTTATTAAAAAACAGCTTTATAATATACATAAATTTTGGCCATGGTTTGACCCTTTTGTAGGTCAAGACATGGCCTTTTATTCTTTTATTTCCTAATTCCATCAAATTGTCTTCGTAAAAGGAATAATAATAACAGATTCGTTGGAGGACAAAAGAGTGACTGTTTAGACAATACAAAAGAAAGAAAATCATGTGGTTTTGTAGTTCACTTACACAAATCAGTCTAATTCAAAAGAAGAAGCTATAAAATGGGTCGTTGTGAAACTCAGTTTTAGAACTATGGGGGTTAAAAGAAAAGAACTTGGATAGGAACAGATATTTTCGAAATGGGTGGCAGCTGTTGAGTTATATGATTAGAATTAAAGTTCTCACCTACAAGCCATCAATATGATAAACAAAAGGGTGTCTACTTTTAGACTTTTTACATAACAAAAAAGAGTGATTTTCCCAATCATATAAGAACATCATTATCAGCAACAATAAAAAAAAAAGGCTAAAATTTTGCAAGTATTTAGAACGAAAACAGCTGAAGATTTTTATCTGCAATCTCAAAACAAAAAAGAAGAGACTCAAAATTTTGGCTTCTCCGCCTCTTTCTTTCTCCTTCTCATTCCAAGGGGTGGGTCGGTCCAGGGGCTGGTGATCTGTGAAATTGAATTAGTAAGCAATAATGTCCAAAAAGCACAATCTCAATTACGTCACCAAATAATTCTTTTAATAAAGAATAAAAAGGATACATCTAATCTCACATTTAAAAATATTAAAACATTTAATGATTAAGAAACTTATAAATTAAGGAGGCTTAAAATGAATCTTCCTGCATAGTGATGATAATCATGCACTATTCCCTCTTGTTTTTTAACTCAAGGTATCTATGACTGAGAATCTATACTAAACTTGTATTTAAGAAAATGACCTTTATTGAGACAGATTTTACTATGAAATTGTTGATTCACATAGAAAAGAAACAAGTAAAAGAAAAATGAAATATGATAGCATGATGGAGTGAAAGTGTTTGTGAATAGGGTGTTAAAAATATCCGTATTTGGGTGGGTGTGTAGATTATGAAGGTGTTGAGATGGATGGAGTGGTGAGAGATAAAGTAGAGGGATGAGAATAAGAAAGTGGAAGTGTGGTGTATTAAAAGGGGACCATTGAGCACCAAAATAAAGGGCGTTGAAAGGTTGCAGTCTTGACACGATGTAAGCAACTATGAAGAGCGTGACCAAGACATCATGTGAGCTTTAAATAAACCTACACATACTATGTATAAATTGCCAACCAGCGACCTCAACTAATCTTCTACCTTCACTCCTCTCAAATTCCCATCCACTCTTTTTCAATACCCAATTAATATTTTCATAAAACTTCATATTACTCTTAAATACCTTCTGCTCTGTGTCCCCCCCGGCGCACACACAATCAAGCAAAAGGAGAAAATTGTTATGACAGCTAAGCTAAGCAAACTAGGTGACTAACTTGAGCTACTTAGGTATAAACCTTTTTTTTTTCACTTAAGATGTTCCTTTTTTAGGAATTCTCCAACTCATCCTTACTCTTAAGCTAACCATGTTTATAAGAATCTCATGCTCCTACTGTAAATCTAAATAGGGAACATCATTTTTAGAAGTTAACTATTACTTTTAAGCATGCAACTGACATTTCAGTGTTAAAAAAGTCTTCATTAAACATATTAAATATATTTCCGTACATAGATGATCAAACTTAGTTAAAAAAAAATACTAACACAAACTTTAATAATATTAATAAATGAGAATTAGAGTTACTAGAAAAAAAAGATACAATTATTTCGAAATGGACAAAAATGGAAAATAATTTGTATTTATAAATATTTGAACCAATGTAAAAGCTAGAAAGAAAGTAAAATTTAGTAGACCATTTTGTATTTATTAGCGATTTAATGCTCCAAACAAACACTTTGTTTTTAATGAAATATATAAATATATTACTTAAACACATTAGAATATAAAACTGGATGACGATTTTTACTAGCCGAACTATCAATAAAAAGCTCGTTCTTTTTAACATAATTTCCCTCCTTCGTTGAGTGTGCGTACACGTGTTAACTCAAAATCAAATCAGCTAGATTCATACAATTTGTTTTTGCCAAAAAAAAGTATACTGCTCGTGTGATCTGAGAAGTTCATACTTCACTCAGCTTATGCTGGCCGGTAGCCACTTTTAGGTGGTATGAATAGCCATCTGAACTGTTAACAAATTCAATTAACTTGACTCAATTCAGCCCCAAATCAGAGTATGGACCGAATATTTAAAAAGTTGTAGTTGGGTTCATTTAATAAGCCAATATTTTCGGCTCCACCTTCATTCCTAAGCTTGAGTCTCGATCGAACAGTTTACAAGTTCACCGACAAGTAACTTGCAAACCAATTTGAAACGACAAAAAGTAAGTGCAGGAACAAAAAGTATTGCATTTAGCATGATTGACCTCATCCAGCAGTTATTTAAAATTACAGAAGCAAATTACATTGCTCATTTAACTCGAGAAAAATATACCACAAAGGCAAACCAAACTGATACCTAGAATATTCACAGAGATCTGATAAGGGCAGATGACTACAAACTTAAAGCTCTTACATGATCATCCTAGTTGCAGGTGTGCACTCTTACAAGCATTGCCTCAAATTAAAAAAACCAGCAGATGCATTCAGTTTTCAGTTTAAGCATGATAGGTGAATGATTTGCAGCTCCCCTCAGTAACTACTCAAGTCAGGGCCACAGTTTCTGAAGCCGGGAAGAATAAGTTTCCTGCGACCAAGCTGCTTCCACTTCATGTCCGCCCAAAGAAAATTTGAGTTTCCTTATTCCTTCCTTCTATGAAGAACTTGAGTTTTCCCCCTTTTTGAATGATTCTACATTTCCTGAAATTTCCATTTCAGACAAATACGTATGAGTTCTAAACTTTCATAAAATAAACAATTATATAACATTGAATTAAAAGAATCTCATTAGGTAAACAAGGTAAAATTAGAACATACAACTAAACAATAGTGATGAAATTCTAATGGTCCAGTCAAGGGCAAACCAAGGTGGCTAACTGGGAAGAAGTACATGCAAACGCATTCTATACACCCTCCATTCCAATTGATCCAAATACCAAACCGATTAGCAAGAGAGATTCACAGACATACACAATCAAGCAGTCACTACAAAAGCAATTAACAAAAAAAAAAGTTGAAGTGAAACAAACAGTAAAGAGCCCTTGACTGAACAAGACAAGCAGGTCTTTCTTGATTTGATTACTTCCTCATCCAAATTCTATCAGATTTTGAAAAATGCTTTCAAAAACAAAAAAGAACTAAACTTAGATACACTTTCGTGCTTATGGTTCTATTCTCCCATTCCAATGAGTTTCACCTCGGTAATCTAATAATAAAGGCTAACATTAAACACCAATGTAGATTACCGAGATTAAACTACAATTTTGATCAGAGAATTGACCAAAAAGCACCTAGGAAAATGCATGTACGTTTTATCCAAAACAAAAACTGAATGGCATCACATATCCTTCTCCAGCTTTGGTTGTGCTCTGTTCAAGTATTCAGGCGACAAAACACATCCAAAATGTGGTTAGAAGACAAACAAATTTGAGGAACATAAAACAAACAAGGCCATATCCCAAAACAAAGGGAACTCAACAAATTAAAACATATATATATGAACAATTAAATACAGTACCTGAAATGCATCAGAACGAATTCATCTCAAGGCAATAAGTCCTCCTCTTGACAAGCATTGTAGCAGCTGTCCTATAAGGCTCCTCAAACGCTGTGGATACCCAAGACAAATCAGAAGCCTCCTTCTTGGCGGTGTTGGGGGATTGTTCACTGGGCCTAATGGCAACAAGCGTGGCACCCTTCAGCACAACCCCATCGGACAACTCCAGGTGCGGCGCGTACCACAGCCTCATGTTGACCGCCGGAACGAGAGTCCTCTTGGACGCAGACGACGCCGAAAGGGGCTTCGTCCTCAGCTCCTCAAGCTGTTCCCAGTTCATGTACAACACTCCCTGCCCATCAGCATCGGTCAAGACCAAATTGTCGAGAGTCCCGTGCTCTGAAATTATAGGCTGCAGAAGGTAATGTCTAGCGGAGGCGGCGATCAGCGAGCTTATAGTCCAAACCACCCGCAGTTTGAGGCCGCCGTTGGTGTAGAACGAGTCGGGTATGCTTCCATTGTCATCGGTGCAATTGGCGGCGGTGGCGGAGCTGTCGGTGAGGTCTTTCGGGTGAAAGACGGAGGATGCGCCGAGGATGACGCAATTGTCGAGGGTTGATCCGAAATCGGCGCGCCATTTGAGGAGGACACCGTCTTCGATGCCAAGCTCGCCGCTGGGGAGCTCGATCCGGAGGAGGCGAATCTCGTTGAAGTTTTTGAGGACCTGAGTGGGGGAGTGGTGGGTGACGCCGGCGTCGGAGTCGTCATCGGTGCCAACGGCGAGGGAAGAGGAGGGGGAGGGGGAGGTGGAGGAGGAGGGGCGTTTAGGGCCGAGGAACTGGCCGAGGGTTTGGATGGGCTTGACGATTCCACCGAAGACGAGGCGGAGGAGGTTCCAGAAAGGACCGCGGGACTTGTCGGAGGCGGCGGCGGAGGAGGAAGAGTCGTCGTCGGAGATGACACAGTCGACGCGAACGACGACGTTTTCGACCTGGGGGACGAGGGAGTGGAAGCGACGCGAAACGACGCAGCAGCGGCCTAGGGCTTTGACGTCGCCGATCTTGTTGAAGACAAGGAGGAGGAGGGAGTCCGGGAGGCGGTCGAAGTGGTCGATTTGGTAGGCATCGGGTTCCGGGAAGATCCGGCACGCTAGATCTGCGCGCTGAGAGGACATTGCAGAGAGAGAGAGCAGAGAAATTGGGGAAACGAAATTACCTGATCCGATCGCAAGGGTTTTTGAAATTAGGGGTTTGATTGATTCAGATCTAGCAACGCCTGAAGCGTAAACACGTAAAGGGAGAGAGCGAAAGAGAACGAGAGAGATGGGAAGCGATGCAATATAAGAGTGCAAATGGTGGGTTGTGGAGGCACATCCACGGTTTTGGTTTTGTCTTTACATATATGAGAGAGAGAGAAGAAAGAGAGAAAGAGAGAAAGAGAGAGAGAGATTATGCGCGTCGAGGAAAAAGGTGGATCAGTGGTAGAGGCTGTGAGTGTGTGTCATTTGATCATTCTTCCTCTCTCTCTCTTGTCCCTTTTCATTATCTTCTGTTAAGCACCTCCACTCTCTTCTCTAATCTCATCATCCACTGCACAAAATATTCAATTTCTATATTTCTCAAATCAACAATTTCATATTTTCAAATATCAATTATTAACTTCCAATTTAATCAAGTTTCCTCTACTTTTTTTGAAATTTAGTAATGTTACAATTTTTTCAATTCAATTCATAATTATTTTAACTAAGAGTAAATTAAGCTATGTATAATATGAAGACAATTTGGACAAAAGGTGTGTGTTTTTTATTACAAACAAATATTTGTGAGGGAAACAATTCAACATTGTCCACAAATTTGAAATTTATGTGTTTTTGATAATAGTATTACATAAATAATTTGTAAGGGCAAATAATTCAATACTGTCCATAGTTTTGAAGTTTTTATGTACACAGTACAAAGTTTGTGGCGAAAAAGACAATAAATTAGAATAAGTATGACTCGGAAGAACTTTTACATTGAAGCTAAATGAAACTTGGTATGATTATAGAAAGTTTCAAAACCACCACTTACAGAATTCAAACGTATAAATGGAACTGTAAAGATATGAAAACTACTTTTAGTAATAATAAGTACAGATGATTTTGTTTTTGTTGGTGATTTTATTTATTATTACAACAAAATCGACGAGAATCGTTCGTGATCTATCTTATTTGTTAGTTTTTAATATTTTAAAATATTTATAACATAGTCTTGCAAAATAAATTAATAAAATAATTTTATTGTAACAAAGCTAAATTTGAGTAAAAATATTAAAATATATATAACAAGATAAATTTACTTAAATATACTCTTATGTTATAAATAAAAATATACAATTTAAAGAATTGTTTTCCTTTTCTTTCTTTTTACTTTCCAGGTCTTTTAATTATATATATTTAATTTTCTTCATTTCCACTCTTTCACATAAGTATTTTACACGTTATTTATGCAACTAAACAAAATATCTCACAATTATCTTTAATTTTTCTCTTGTATATTTAATTTTCTCAAAATGTTTATTCTTTCTAATCCATCATCGTTTAAATTAAATTGCATTATTCATTTAGAAATTTACCTATGACTAAAAAATTATACCAACATTTAAATTATTCATTGCAAATTTAAAACATGTATTTAAATATATTTTCTATTGGGAATTTTAATCATAACATGATTTATATATTTTAAAATATTTCCTTAATACGAATTTTAATTTTACTTATAATTGAAATAAAAAATCCATCCAATACCATTAATGGACTAAAGATCTGATTAAACTAAAAACTTTGCTCGCTTACCTTGTTTTGCAAGTGTTGTTGCTCGAGTTTACTAACACTTTTCTCGGTTATGAAGTTTTCGATGGTTTCATGATGGGAAAGAACTTCGACTTCAACTTGTGATGGAGATAGATGTATTCAATGGATAAAGGGCAGCGACTGGTGTGTTTAAAACAGTGGTGGAAGCAATTGTAGATCAGAAAGAAGCATGTGAAAAGGAAGTTGGGAGTGATGGTTGGTGAATAATGATAATTCACTGCTCCTCCTAGATTTTATTCAACAATATGTAGTTAATATAATGTTTCTCCATCATTATGAAAAAAATTGATTGCTATCAAGTTAGTTGCATTTTGGAGATGGGACTAACCAATTGCTCCTAATTAATGTCTTCACCTAGTTGCTAATTCACCAAAGACCACTCATCCATAACTTTCATATTTCCATCAAATCATCATCTTTACAAATGTTTTTGACCATTGGGATGGATTTACTTTTAGTCTCTTAACACCAAATCTGGTTTGGTGTGAGCTTTTAATGAATTTCTAAAAGGACTTCATTTATGTCTTCTAATTTATAAAAATAGATTATGGATGTTTTAATACTTTATCTAAAATAACTTGATTGGTAGAAAGGTAAACACCATTTAAGTGGTCACACAATATCAAAGATCTAAAACATTTTTTCACGTTCAAATTAATCCATTCCTGTGTGTGAACGGTGTCCATGCATGAGACGTTTTGTTGATTTGGACTAGTGATAATATTAAACTGGTTTTTAATTTGATCATCAAAATTAGTCTCATGAACGTGATTCCAATACACCCTGTTTTTATCCTATGAATCCGATCCTTTAATTTTATTTTATTCTATCAGTCTCTCCCACCAACGAATATTGAAAATATAAAATTTGTACAAAGCTGAAACTGTTACCTGGTTGATGCATTCAAATCATTAGTGTAAGTTGGTTATTATATTATTCGTATCCCCACCTCAAGACATCTCTATCTTTACAAAAATCAAATAATTGGTGAAAATTAACTAGAAGATGTGAAGTAAGTGAATGGATCGATATATATTTCGGTCATTTTTTTAGCAAACTTTCTGATTGTGGTTTATTTTGAAGATTTTATACGATGTTAAACGACTAAATGACATTGTTATGTGTGTGTGTTATATTAGGTATATTGTGGGAGAATAAGCTAAAGAGTGCATTGAGAATAACACGTTAAGTGGAGTATAGTGTTAATACTTAATTATTTTTCTCAAGTTGTGATAGATAATTAATAATTAAGAAAAGAAATAAGAACATGCAGAAATAAGTTAAAGAAATATATGCAAACAAATGGAAGATGCAATTGATTTGTGTATGTGTAGGTTGTGGTTATGACCTAAAGCTTGTTATAATTGGATCCAAGAAATCACTGACTAAACCAGAGCACGCACGCACGATGTGGCATGTGTGCATTCATGGCATATGCTCTGTGAACACTTTTTTAAGTTTTGCAAAACTAACACATTCTTTATATATATATATATTTTGTTACCATTTGATCATTAATTGATAGGTTGATTCAAATTAAATTAATTATTTTGATTTGGACTATCAAGACCAATTTAATGGATGAAGATCCCTGCAAATAAACTATTAAAATTGTTTCTTTATAAGGAGAATTTTAAGAGATTTATTTTTTCATTTCACAAGTTTTTCTCAAATGTGTTATTATTTAATTTTATTTAAATATTTTATAATTACTTTACAAATTTTTAGTAATAATAAATAATAAAAAATCGTAAACAACGAGACAATCTCTGGAGAAAATCACTATTATTAACTAATCAAATAGAATGGTGATGCAGTGAAATAATAGGATCACTAGTTCTAATAATTTAAAAATAACATAAAATCCCATGGATAGGATTTTATATCATTAACTAAATTAACTATTTTTCAATTTTTGTAAATAAGTTAACATGTATATAAAAATTAATATTACAAAAAAAAAAAATTAAATATCGAGTAGTTTAGAAACTAAAAATAATTAATCCTTATATTGACTAACAAATATTCCAAAACCTGACGGGGTCTTAGGGTTTGTCCCTCCGGAGCCCTCCTCCTTCCTCCTCATGGCCATCCCCTTTAACTTCAATTCATCTCTTTTTACTAACAAATTACCGATCATTGTTTTTAATTTCGCTTTGGCGCAAATCGGGGAAGGCATTGCAAATTAGAAAGGCGTTCTCTGCGTTCCGGTTGAAGGTGAGTTATTAATTCTCATTCTGTGTCACCAGCTCAACCATTCCAACTGTGTTGTTTTTGTTCTCTGCCGAAAAAGTCACCTCTAGGGCTAGCTACACAATCTGCTCGTCCAGGTATTTTGCTCTGTGCAAATTAGTGGCGTTTTGAAAATCCTCTTTAACACTCACCCTAACACGTTTATATGTTGAAAAATCGGATCGTGACAGTGATTTTAATTATGACATCAAGTTTTTTAGACTCTCCAGGACTACATTGCAGAGATAATTGCGGCAGCATTAGTTATATTTGTCTTGCAATGAATCTGAAACTACAATTTAAATCCTTGGTTTTCACTTTTAAAAATTCAGAAAAACACAAAATAAAACCAAAGTTTAGAAAATCTAAAATCAAAATTTAGTATATTTATTAATCGGGGGCATAAACATATATTTATAGACTAAGGAGGAGTTTGAGGAATTCCTCAGTTTCATTGCTGTGGCTGGTGGTTCACTGTGTTATGACTGTGGCTAGCTTAGCTTGAGACTAATAGAAGCAAATATATCATATCCATAAGTGATAGTGCACGCAGGATTGGATGTTGCAACACCTTCCTTTCTACCTTATGCTTCAATAACCTGAAATCCAAATTTTATGTCTAGCTTAAAACAAAACTTTAACTTTTAGGTCTTAGTGCAATAAAGATTTGATGTCCTCTCTCTCTGCTTTTCTGCTTTTCTTGTGTTGTGCGTGTCAATCTTATATGAAACTATGAATGATTTCTAAATATAGATAATGAGTTTTTGTATACCTTTTGTAGTTCTTTATTGTTCTTGGGTTTGAGATTTATCTTTCTATGAAGTTCTACATTTTCTTGATTGGCTAGGATTCCCTAGAATAGCATCGATTAAATTAGCAGTCCGAAATTTTGGTTATAAAATTTTGATGTCGCCATATTTAAAATGGAAACATGATGACTTGCGTCTAGAACTGCCTGTCAACTACCAAATGCAAAGGAAGTGTGGTGTTTTTTACTTGTTCTCGGATTTCTGCGAGGAATCCACTGAAGAATTATACATGAGAAATATATATATATATATATATATATATATATATATATATATATATATATATATATATATATATATATAGTGTTTGTGTAATTATTAATGTCAATGTAATTTTTAATTATAATTTTCCAATAAAACAATTTTTTTAGAGAAGTGAAGTCTTTTAACAATACATTAATTTACAATTAAAGAATTAAAGTACACATTATGTAGAATAATTTTTAACTGATCATTTATAATTTAACAATGTATTGATTCCCAATTAGCCAATATGTATCAAGAATCCAAGTAACCCAACTTAATAAAACCATAACAGTTTAACAAGGAACCAACACAAAATATCCCATTTGACATGGCCCAATAGAAAATACCCCATAGTAGTCAAATAAGACTTACTTCATTGCAAATACAGTACATACAGCCATAAATCCCCACACCAAAAACAAAAAATGCACAAAAACACTTTGACCCTTCTCTAAGACTCCTCCTCCTTCTCCTTCCTTCTCCGATAAGTCCCATGGTTCCTTCTGGAGCCTCCCCCGCCTCGTCTAATCGTCAAGCCCATCCAAACCCGCGAAGTCATAAAGCACAAACAAGATAAAAGTGATGGAGTTCCCATCTGGTAAACCTTATGCACAATTGCTAATGCGGTAATTACTTATTTGCAATTGCGCAACAAGGGAAACACTATTTAACCTGCATTGCGATTGCGAATAACTGAATTCACAACACCAGGAAGAACACCGCCATCCGATGCAGTGAAAACGAAGCCAGGCTTTACTTCAAGCCCTAATCAGAATCATCAAATTCAAATTAAGATTTACGTGAGTATTGGAAAGAAATTTAGGATTAGGGCTTGAAAATTTTCATTTATTTTCTGGAATTCTTTTTTTTCACCTTTTAATTCACATATTCTTCTGTTTATTTTTTTTTTCAGAAATTACGTATTTTTATGAAAATAATAAATTTTTCGTTAAAAATATATAATTTTACTTTAAGTCATTTCCTGCTGCTCATTAATTTATTGGCAGAAAAAATAGCATCCCAACCTATGGGGTAAGGCTTGCCTGATGGGAACTCCACCACTTTTATGTTGTCTATGTTTTATGATTTCAATAGTTTGTAACGTGTCCAATGACAAATTAGTGTGAGAAATCCTTGTACATGCTCGTTGTTTTAGAAAATTATAGAATGATTAATAAATTTTATTAATTTAGGTTGTTAAATGTTGGTTTTTTTGTTCTTTCAAATACTATAGGACGTTATCTCTATAGTGTCTTTAAAACTGTCAAGAGAGCTGGATTAAAAACTGAAGGTAAGTTTTAATTGAACAGAATAATATGGGAATTTGAAAAGAGATAATCTGAATCATAGTTTTAGGGGAAAGGGGGCATGGATTGAGCTGTAAGAATATTACATTATAGTTAATGAGGGAGAAGGGGGCATGGCTGTTTGGTTTTAGAGAAAATAAAGTTATGTAGCTCAAAAGCAATAACCTGCTTGCCAATTTTATAAGTACCGTCATTTGGACTTACTCTATCACAGACAACAAACACTTAATTAGTGATAAGATTGACATTAGCATCAAGTGTGTACAGGAGTGATTCCTACCTACTTCTGTGTAGGATAAATCAGTGTTTAACTAATAATAATTGTCACATTTCACTGCAGGAATTTTGGGCCTGGTTGCTAGTGTTAGCAGGACTATCTATACTATAGCTCAAGCTTTTGGCCAAAGTCATTTCCTGGTAATTTCTGGTTGTTGATTAAATTCTTCTGGTTCCATATGTATCTGATGAAATGTTTTATAACGTTTTCTCATGCTTGTTTTCTGTTTGGTGATATCATCCATTGTTGACGTTGTTAATGATTAATTTTTTATCCTTTTTTTTTACAATGTGGTCTTGCTTGACAAATTGTATCTGTAATGTGTTGCTGAGTTTCTAGTTTACCCTGTTAAAATAGATAAGCTGGGGCAGGGGGCTGTATGGTATTCAAGCTCTGAATCTGATCTGATATGTTTTCCCTTAGCAACGTTAGGTAGTGAATATGAGCAAACATATTCATACCCAGAGAGGTCCTAGGAAGCTTAGAAATAGGGTGTACTCCTTATTAGGACCTTCCAACAACAGTTTGTTTAGGACTAAAGTGTTAAGATTTCCCTTTCAACAACTGTCTTTTCAGATATTTATATGTTGGGAAATGAATAACCTTTCGCCCAAGCGGAATCTTTTTCACTTAGGCGAAAACCATACTTCAAATGGAAGAAACGTTTTTTTGCTCGAGCAAAAATATCTTCCCTTGAGCGAAATTGATGCGGAGAGCTCATTTTTGATTTTGCTAATTTTCGCTCAAGTGAAAATGTATTGCTTGAGTATATCTTGTCCTGCATAGTTGGCTTGGTTTGGTTGATTAATTCCTTTGCTTTCCATTCTCTCAATTGTTCCTTTTTCTTTCCTTGATTGGTTGATTTCTCTCTTCAGATTTGATACTTGCTCCTGCATATAAAGTTATACAAAAAATTATTTTACATTGGGAGAGATTATGATTAATATTGGAGATTCCATATCGACTATAGATAAGACTAATTTATAATATATAAGTGGGAACAATCCCCACTTTACAAACCGGTTTTGTATGATTGAGTTAGGCTTGATCCTGACTTAATATGGTATCAGAGTCTATCCTAAGAAAGTTTGTTGACGTATTTTACCACCCACAAATATGACCCAACCCACTAATTTGTAGCAGAGTACCAAGACAGATCTGTTTGTGCAATAAGAGAACACAACATTAACACCCAAAACAGATAAAAACTTCCAAGTGAGAATCAATGAACCATGAAATTGTTACCTAGTGCAATTTGCATAAATTGTGACCCAGAAACAAATAAATTCAGTGTATTTTTTGGTCTTCATCTAATGTCCAAGTGAACTCGATGAATTAACTCTAAACTCAGGATTTACACGAGTTTGAGCGAGTTTGCACGAGCCTAATAAAAAACAAAGTTAACTAGGTTCGAGGGTGTGGGAATGTAAACTCGAGTTTACAAGTTGATTTGTGATTTTGACAACCATGCACTCTATGGCTTTTTTATATGCTGGGATTGTTTGTCTCTTTGTTAATTCTGTTTTTCAATACAATAATGAATGCACTCATTTGTATGTTTGAAAGAGTGTCAGTGAATGTATCTGTTATGGTTGAATTTGATATTAAAACAAACAGAATTTGCATTATTCTCTAGCATTTGTTAAGATTTTAACTGTAATTGAAGGGATGCGACATGGAAAGTCCCCACTCTGTGAACAGTCCCAGAAGAACTCTCAGTCTGTCAAAGCGGCAGAGGGCAACTGTGTCTTTTTTTGACCCTGATGACAAAACCTCTGGCTTCGGATTGTCTGGCGATCATGGTCCTAAGCCTTCTGAAGTTTATGGTTTTGTAGGTTCTATTACCACTGTTGTTGCTACAGGTCTTCTTCCCTTCTATTCTGGTCTTCAGACTTGTAACCCTTTTCTGTGTATCCTCTCTTATACATGACTTTCTATGTGCAATATTGTATGTGATGATTGTAACTTTTAGTTACCCACCAAGTTTTTTGTGACGCTCATATAGGATTTTTGACTTTTATTGTATTTTATTTTTTCCTTTGTCCATAGTTATTTTCTTCATATGGGCATATGTTCCAGAATCATGGCTACAATCTGCTGGCATCTCATACTATCCTAGCAGGTTAGACATCTCCACTCCTATTGTTATTGAACCTATGGAAAGTATCAGATGTAATTGTTTGAGCGCCCTAAAGAAGAAATTTTTGTCGAGAAAACCTAAAGTGAGAAATTCTGAAGTTTTAATGTTAAGGTCTACAAATGTAAACTCAGTCATGGTGCATGAAACAAGTGTATTGGGTTTGTCAATTTAGCTGTTGAATAGGGCTTTTAGGAATGGATATAGGGTATTAAGCCCAACTTCTTTCTCTAGAGACATTAATAATGAATATATATGGAAAAAGTATTTCAAATCAACTGTTAATGTAAACAATGTGAATTTTGCATCAGCTTTTACTTTCGAGATAATGGACCGGGGAACCTAGTTCTCTCATATGTAGGAAAAAAATTGATTTTCAGATATTGGCCTTTTCAGACTGCTTGTGACAAAATGTTAGCAAAACAACTTCTGGCTTTTCAGATATTGGGCTCTAGCAGTACCAACATATGTGATGGTGACCGTTGTTTTGATGGTGGGATTCTACATCGGCCTTAACTTCATTTCAACACCTTCCCCTGCATCTTTAAACACAGTTTTTGGTGAGTTTGATGCCAAATTCTTCAGTGACACGTGTGCTTATTGTTTATTGCTACATGTTAGTAAACAACACAAGTTTGACGCCATTTTCATTTGTATTTTTCTTTTATTTGGGCTGTGCTATCAGTTAGAATCCAAAAACCAAATCATGTTTTTAAGTTTTCTGATAACTAGTATGGCATCTCTTTGTTCAGATGAATTCAGTAAAGATCCTTCGAGTGACGAGTGTTCTCTAGAAGATGAGAAACCCATCGAGCCCATTTCAGATATTGGCATTGACAGAATCAATGATATTATGTTTAATAATGCAACTTAACAATCACACATATCTCCTATGTTGTTATGGTGGGAATTGCTGCCAAACAAGTGTGCTAATTTGGGTTCTTCTAGGAGAGGTTTTAGCTAGAGAGGTGTTGTGAAAGAATGATTTCATATACCGTACAATTTCCCTTTAATGCTTATTTTTTGGGTCCAGTTTTTAAATGCTTTTGTCTGCTTATGTTAGAGTTTTGAACCTTGCTACATTATGAATTGGTGGTGAAGAGTTCTAGAAAAGGAAACGACCTCTTTGCTTATGGGAGTAATATTATGTATCCAACTCTTATCCCAGAATTTTATGGTTGTCTTTGTGCACATAGCCACGCTTCGTGGAGTTAACAGGCATAATATGGATAAGTTTTTTTTTGTAGTATAAAAATATATGGATAAATTTTCCATATCCCATTATAAAATATATATTGCTTCTCTTTCAATCTTCCCCTTTCATCTTCTTCCGGATGAATGAATTATCAGGCCACGGTCTTATTGAATCATCTAAGGAGCCTTGTGTGCTATGAACACGATATTGACACGTCTACCGGAACACGCCCAATGTCTAAAATATGGGACACGGGGATATAACCTTCATATATATTTCTAAATAGAAAATTGTTTTGATAGTTAAAGCAAGTAGTTACGTGACGTGGAACAAGCCTAAAAAGCGAATCATGCATTATTTATGATATAAATTGTTTTTTATGTGGAACAAGCCTAAAAAGCGAATCATGCATTATTTATGATATAAATTGTTTTTTATTATATATTTATATTATAGTGTGTTGAGTTTCTTTTCTCTTGTCAAGCTATGTGTAAGATTTTCCAAAATGGTTTGTCTAAAATGTAGCAAAGGGCGTCCAAAAGAAAAATTTTAATTGTGATAGCTAAAAAGTGTCACATGTTGTGGTATTTGATCAGAAAAAAATAAAATAAAAATTGTGACATTATGAAGTGTCCATGATTACTTACAAGACATAGATGGTGAATTGAGCTCCCTATACATGTACAAATAACTTATCTTAAGACGCTATTTTGGGTTCAGGAAGACCACCTTGTAACAACACAATCAAGAAAGAAAAATTACCAAGAAAATTCAATTTACTACTTCTACAATAAGATAAAAATATAAATTCTTTTCTAAGGAGTATTAATATTGAAGAATTTTCCTCTTATTAGAATATCGTCCCCTTTTACTTAAAATATATTTATGTATTAAAAAATGTTACAATAAAAAGTTTTTTTTTCTAATAATAATGTTGTCGACGTAAAATATCACGTTTTTATCTATTATTAATATTAATTTCATCAGAAAATCACAGTAAAAAGAATTTGACATATGAATTTTTGAACAAATTAAAATTTGAAAACATTTTATGAAAATTAATAAATTTATGATAGATGTAAGTTTGGAATTTAAGAAGTGAAATAAATTTATAATACAGTAGTAGGAAGGGGACGGAGAGAGACGGATCGAAATGGAAGCGGCGAAGATGGTGAGTTTGAAGCGGCTGATACGAACGAGTTCCAGTCTCCGAGATTACGTTGTGGGTTCCGTGTCGGAGAAGGTTCATTGTCATAGTCCTCTTCACTCGCAGCATTTGGCACGCCTCAACCCCAAACGATTCCTCGATCTTCATCAGGTTGCGTTTTCCATCCGCTTTTCTTTTTAGTTCTTTTAGATTCTTAGTTTTTATCGGAGTTCGTTTTTCTTTGCAGTTTGTTAATAAGAAAGCAATTGAGGAGGAGCGCGCTCGACTGTAAGTTCAATTTTATGGTTTTGTGAAATGTAGTAGTTAGTAATGAAGGTGAGTGAAAGAGCGAGTGACGTTGATTGATAGGGTTTTTGTACAGTGGAGATGAAATGAAGAGGGGATACTTCGCTGATATGGCTGAGTTCAAACAGCATGGTGGTAAGGTTAGGTATCGCATTTATAATATCAATGTGCTGATTTCCTCAGATAAACTTGCAATATTGCATTTACTTTATTTTGCTGTTAGTGGTAAACAACTATTTTATTATATATTCTTTTGTTTCTATAGCATGTCATTTGGTCTGGTGGAATGTGTTGAATTGAAGCTCGTTCATGCGAAATCAGTATAGGTTATCCTCCTGTTTAAATCTGGTTTCTATGTTCCAATTAAGGTGACAACCATATACATAAACTAAAAGTAACTTTCCAAACTCCATACCTCTCCGTTTTGTCTAAAGTTTTGCTAAATTGGTCTCTTGAAGCTTGCTTAGAAGTTTGAACTTTACTTACCTGCTAGGCCAATTAAACTCAAAACAATTATCTGAGTATTGTTTGGATCAATAATAATGTGTGTGTATCTACCTATCTATCTAATAAGGGAGGAAGTGATTGACTGATTAAACTAGAAACACGTCTAGGGTATATCAGCGAAGAAAGTAAGAATATGACAGATTTACCTGTGATTTGTGCAGATTGGTTTAGCAAATAAAGTGATAATACCGGCAGCGGTAGCTGTGAAGTTTCCAGATTTTGAAGTCAGTTTCTCGAATGGTAAAACAATGAAGCTTCCTATCCGTGTTTCTGATCTTGCAGTTGGTTCTGACAAATCTTCTGTCCCCAAGGCATCATTGGTTTGTCTTTCATTTCGAGCAAGCTCCCAGGTAATGGATCGTGGTAATGTTTTGTAATATGTGATTTCTTTTGTGTACAGTTCACTGTTTTGTTGCCTGCTCATCCGAGTGCAGCCAACACCAACCATGTATGTCATATACTGCGTCTGATTCACACCCTTTCCACTGCCCTAGGTGCCCTAAATGCCAATCCAACTCTCACTGGTCATTGGCATTCAATGTGTGTTAACATTTATTTAAACAAAGCCCTAATGGTTGACATTTAATGGTAGCATTTGTTTTAGTCTTATTCTATTTAATTGAAAGCTGAACAGTGTCCACTATTACTTGTCCCCGTAAAGGGAATTTAAATGTCATTGGAGACAAGAAGAAAATCATAGAGTAAAAAGATACTTTATTTTATTCTTACTGGACTAAGTTTGCATTTCAGCCTAAAAAATCCTTGTTTTTTTATGGCAAATTTCATACGTTGCTGTAATGTTGACATACCCTGCTTTACAACTCTCAGAAGTACATTTTACACCATTTACTCAGATTACAAGTGATAAAGGAACTAGATATTACGCACATGTTTGTCAGTAACCATCTTTTTGGCTTAATTTGGCCTACTGCTGCTGCGGTAAATTCTTTTCTACATATCCTTGACAGGAAATGATAAACTCTTGGAGTGTACCTTTTCTTGAAGCATTTGGAAAATCAAAAGGTGTTAATTTATATCAGGTAATTAATCTGTTTCTTTCATGTTTTATGCTTTTTGTTGTTGATCATGACATATTAATCAGTCAGATATGACAGCACATAAGTTGTAAAGAAAAAGATGACAAGTGATGCATTTGCCTTTTTAACACGTGTTTATTACAAGTTATTGGTGGTATTTATAAATGTGCTTATGTTATCATGGAATTTGAAAATTCAAATTGATGTTTTTTAAGTTTTTCCATTTTATGCTACTATTTATCTAGGATGAAAATCCTTAGTTTAGCTTCTTGAAGAGAGTGTCTAAATCAATCACTTCCTCTGTAGACCCTGGGGGTTTACATACTCGGTTTTCCATTGAAAAGTCACAGGAAAAGACCAGGGAAAGAAAACTCAGGAAGTTATTGCTAATTTTATCACTAGGGCAGTATAATCGTGGAGGTTGGAGTGGCGTGGAGCAGCCTCTACGCCATCATTTCATAACTGTACCAGAGTTTTTCATGTATCAGGGGGGCGGATGCTAATTGCAGCCACTATCCAGAAAATCATGGCCATTTTTTTCACTATGGCTAACAGAGGGAAATTCCCCTCGTTACCCCTGAACCAACTTTTTGGGATTTCGGTCTACATTTGAAACATGGACGTAGGGTGCAAGATTTACTCTTTGTCATTAGGATGAACACAAGAAAGACCAAAATACAGCACAACTGTTTCCTTTCCAACTCAACTCCGTTCTCGAGACTGTTCTGGCCTTTCTCTCTATCCTCGGACAGCTCTCTTTGTTCTCTATCCAGTAAAGGCCTTTCATTTCGTCTTTGTTTTCAGTTCTGATATTTTCTTTTTTGTTTTACATCTATATTTTCTTATTTTTGAGCATTTACGTGTTGTGATGTAAATGATTCAATCTATATCTGAACTTTATCAGTCATTCTGTGAGCTGCGGTACACTGGAGTGGTCAGCGGTTTTGGGGTTGACTGCTTTGCACTATCGATTGGGATTTATAACTATTTTTATTACTTATGTAGCATAAAAATGTAGACTTCTAAGAATATATATAATTTAGAACACTCAAAATGTTAATATATATGTATGACCTATGAAACTTTTATATTGAAATTATAATAGCTATTGTGAATGCCTTGTCAATTGCATTTATGCAAGGGTTGATCTTTAGATTAGACGTCAAGTTAAATAGTTAATTTCCAATCCTGTACATTAGATAGTAAATTTTAAACTTAATTCAAAGTCACAAGACTTACTTATAAGGTGATGTTTGTACTCATAATTAGATAGATAAATTTTGTCATTTTTAGTTGACGTGAGATTTTCAACACATTCTCTCATACCTTCTAATACTAAACATCTTGGACCTAAGTCTAAATATTTAGACTGGTGTGATAGTGAATGATATGATACGATAGGTCTAACAAATGTCAATAGGATAGACTTCAATACCATATTAGAGTGATTGCCAGTAATTGTGTGTTATGATTACATGAATATTAGTTTTTGTAATGAATAAGAAATATTGTAATAAGGAACAAAATCAATGTTTAATCCTGGGAAATATGTATTTTCCTTCAAATCATATCATATCTCTCTCTATTTAATGTAATATTTAAATCATATCTCTAACAAATATATATTTGGTTTCCGAAGAATTCTAAGTATAAAATGAAGGTTGAAATCGATATTTCATATTTTAATGTTCATTATCATTGTCTCTTGCTAACTATAGAAATTGCTAACTATAGAAATCATTGTGATTGACGTCCTCTAGCAGTCATTGTTTTGGACAATAATTGTTGTTGACACATGCCGTGTCACTGCCAAATATCACCAATTAACATTGATTGTTTCCTGTGTTCTTTGGTCGTCACCACCATTAACGTCCTTTAATAGAATTCCAACTTAATTTGGATTGTGTTTCTATTCATCAATTCTGTCCCAAACATAAAAAATGTGATTTTTAACAAAATCCAATTCCAATAAAATTGGATTAAAATTAGAATTTCAAATTGTAATTTCAATATTATTATTTAAACGGACTTTCAGTGATTATTTCTTTATTTCCATCTTTTCAATCACCAGCTACAATTATTCAATGAAGTTATATTGTGTTTCCTATCAGGTATCATTTATAGATTCGTGGCTTTTGTGTCGGCCTCCTATAAAACGTTTCCTTCTGTGGACAATGAAGAAACCTAATAATCATGAAAGCAAGGATACACTTGAGAAGCAGATGGTCTATTCATTTGGTGACCACTATTATTTCAGAAAAGAACTTCAGATATTGAATCTTCTGACAGGGTTAAAAGCTTTTTGATATTCAATCATTTTTTAGCCTGTGAAGTTATTAGTTATGAACAAAACTGTTTTAAACATTTCAATTTCACAGGTATGTCTTTCTACTTGATAATTTCGGTAGAGTAAGATGGCAAGGCTTTGGATTGGCAACAGAAGATGAAATATCTTCTCTTCATTCTTGCACATCACTTCTTCTGGATGAGAAATGAGGCAAGGGCTAGTTTTATCTGTTTTGACGACTGGTTTCAGTTTAGTAAAACTATTCCTGAAACATTTATTTTCACTGACCATCCCTGTTTGTTCTATTTTATTTATTCATTGTTTCTTAGTGCTTACAATGATATTATGCATTTGCAGTTATTGAGTATGATGGATGTGGATGAGATTATGCAGTTTTAACTACTGACACATTTGTGGGGACCGAAAATTGTGACCCAAGGAAAGTATCCATGTGATGATGAGTAAATTTTCTGTTCTTTTTTCTTTTTAATCATACATTGAAATTCGTTCAAATAAAAAAAACACGAAAACTTACAAATTTATGAAAAACCATAGATTTATTCAAGGAAGTTGGTAAAATATTAAATGTTTGTTAATTGAGTTTACCTATTATACACGGCGTGGAGAGCAAGACCGAGTAATGACTTTCACTAGAGAAGACATGATCTACAGGGTCAGAATCTGTCAAAGCTGAAAGGGAAAAATGGCTGCCTCATTCCAATTCCTTACAAGATTTGCCAATGTTCCTTACAAGATTGAACATTACATGAGTCACCGTATCCTCTTTTATGCGATTTTTAAACTATAGTAGTGATTTTAAAACATAAAATACCAAAATGGATAAGTTTTAAAAAGTTTATTCAATTGAGAAAGTTGTGTCTATTTTAAAGTTGTAAGTATGATATAAATTTAGGCTTCTCAAAGTAAAATCCTGTTGATCTTACATTAGTTAAGCCATGTCTTGATTACCTCTTGAGAGAAGCTCCATTCCATTCTAACCCATCAGTGCTGCGAGAAACGAATTTTATATTAAACTTCACAAAAGTCATTTGCCCCATTAAACTCAACAAAAGTCATTTGTCCCGAAGCAAAGACATACATTAAAATATGATTTCAAAAATAAGCTCTACGATATATTTTAACATTTTTTACTGTTTATCATTTTTAGAAATTGTTATGTTTATTTTTTAAAAAATTATCATGTCACGTGAAAGTTAACTTTAATTTAAAAGAATGCACATAGAATAAAACTAGTAAATTTGACTAGTAAATTGAAGTTTGATAAGTTCAATTGAGTCATGATTTATTCTTAAAAAATAAAATCTATAGCATTAAAATAAAATAAAAAAACTCCTTTACATTAACATAAATTAAGCCTCTTGTGATGTTGATAAAATTATCTGAATTGATAATATTTATTTTTTCAAATTGAATATCAAAATGAAATATATATATATATATATATATATATATATATATATATATATATATATTTTTTTATCTTAATATTCGTTCTAATATGTCTTTATTTTTATATTTATGCTTGTTTTAAATTATTAAAATACTTTTAATTTATTAAGTTATTTAAAATGTTTATTTAATTTCTCTTTGATCTCAATTTTGTAATATATTTAAAACATAAATTTAATTATTTTTAGTATTTTATTTGATATTCTTATTTGAAATTTATGTAATTATAATTTTTTTTAATATTTGAACAAAAAAGGAAACGGATGTATGTGTTTTTTTTTATATTAAATTTTTAGTATTATTTTTGTTTTAAATATTATTTAACAAATATATAAAGTAATTAAATATTATTTAACAAATATATAAAGTAAAAATATGACGGTGTTAATAGAGACGAGTAAAAAATTTAAAATTATAAGAGAATAATCTCTTTGTATCCTTTCACCATAATAATCAGTTTATATATAACAAATATAAAAATATAATTAAGTTACAATCAATCAAACTAATCATTCTAAAATCAAACTATAGTGAAAGTTATAACTAAAAAAAACTAATTAAACTAATAGAAATATATATTTAGTAATAATGATATATACAATCTTACATATATACGCACATATATGTATTATATATATTAACAAAAAATCAATATGTAAATGGAGATAAAGTGAATTTGTTTAGTTGAAAGATATATGTATCATATATATATATATATATATATATATACTAACAAAAACCAATATACAAATAGGGATAGGGATAAAGTGAATTTGTTTAGTTGGAAGGTGCAGATGAAAAAGTAAAACCCATCCCACACAAAAAGCTATAAAATTTCTATATATATATATATATATATATATATATATAAATTAAAAATAAAATATTTT
>Ga0209700_103190_pt1 | contig 31869 bp, 15 predicted proteins | sample SiratroredBW_FD_187528 | JGI IMG/M metagenome (GOLD analysis project Ga0209700, IMG submission 187528) | Root nodule microbial communities of legume samples collected from California, USA - Siratro red BW (SPAdes) (version 2) | ecosystem: Host-associated > Plants > Roots > Nodule | place: USA...
TTTTTCATTTTCGCTTGTTTGGTTTAGTTTTTTTTTTTTTTTTTCTTTTATTGTTGGTTACTTAGAAGTTACTGTATTGTATTGTGTCTAATATTGTCTTTTACGTCATGTTATTTTAGGTTGTTAAGGAAACACTTCTCATATTGTTCTGAGGATTTTGAATACAAAGGAGGACCATTTTCAGCAAGGGATGATTTTTGGCTTGACCTTGTGAAATTCATGCCATGTCGGGTTTACTTAATGTATTCCCTTATGTCCCAGAAAGCTTCTCCCTTTCCCATCTTTGTTTCATTTTTGTCTCTCGGTGATTATTTTCAGTACTTAATATTTCCCTTCACTCTTCCTTGGTCATGCCTACTAAACTGTTGTAATGTTGTATTTTGATTTCTTTTGAGGAAGAATTTTGACCTTTCTCTTGCTAAATTGAAGTAGATGACTTATATTGAGGTTTATACGATTTCCGTTCTCGGTTGAGTTGCACATTTCATCTTAATATATTTTCATTTCATTCATGTTCAACTCATTGACATTTCTAGTAATTGCTCTGTTTGGTGTTTGATGCATTGCATACAAGCATGGTGCTTTTGATTTTTTTAAAAGGGTACACGGTGAAAATATGTCTCCACTCATCAACAGCCATTTTTAATAAAACTTTTGTGGTGTTTAAGGATTTTAGTACATACCATTTTTTAGAATGTTTTGCCAAAATTTTGATGAAAGAGATTTTGGAGATTTAAACTGCCTGACAAACAAAAGGACAGTGACATCTATTCGAAGACTGTTATATGATTGGAGCATAATAGGACCATCAGGAGTCCTCAATTCATCTTTACTATTCAAACACTCTTAATCATTTTATCTAAAATATATTTTACGAAATCTTTTACATGCTTGTTTACTGCTGACACTTTCCTCTGTGCATGGTTAGCAAATTACAATAATTTTTAAAATTTCAGCCTTTTCTATAATATTATACATATCATAAGATGTTGATTTCCCTTTGCCACTTATATATTTTATTTTTTTAGCATGCCTATCCTAATTTTTAATCCTAGCAGAGTTTTCCTTGCAGTCTTCTCTGAATGGCTCTGCTTCAAATCTTCCAGATGGTGCCGGACGATCTTTTGCGACATCATTTTCTGGTCAGTCTGGTGCAGCCTCCCCAATTTTTCATCACACTGGTGGGGAGCTTTTACTGGATTTACTTCATTTTTTCTTTTCGTCTGGTTGTATAATTGATAGGTTCTTGCTGCAGGAGCTATTCAAGGGTTACACAATATTCACGGGAGCTTTAATGTTCCCAACATGCCCGGTTCACTCACGTCGAGAAATTCTACCATAAATAATGTACCATCGGGCGGTGTTCAACAACCAACTGGAAGCCTTTCCAGTGGAAGATTTACATCCAACAACCTACCAGTTGCATTGTCTCAGGTATGTGTTCATGTTATGTGTTCTTGGTTTTAAGCATGTTTGAGTGTAACAATTGAATGTTTGTCTGTATTCTCACCTCTCATTCTGTCATTCTATTTTTTAGTATGCTATTTACTTGTTTTTCATCTGTCCCCATTATATTTGCAGCTATCTCATGGAAGCACCCATGGACATTCAGGAGTCACCAATAGAGGAGGTATAAGTGTTGTAGGAAACCCTGGATTTAGTAGTAGCACAAATGGAGTTGGTGGTTCTATTCCTGGGATTCTTCCTACATCTGGTGCAATTGGTAACCGAAATGCTGTTCCAGGATTGGGAGTGTCCCCAATTTTGGGAAATGCAGGTCCTCGAATCACTAGTTCTGTGGGAAACATGGTTGGTGGAGGGAATATCGGAAGGACTGGTGGAGGATTGTCTGTGCCTGCTCTTGCGTCTCGTCTAAATTTGGGTGCAAACAGTGGATCCAGTGGTTTAGGTATGCAAGGACAGAATCGATTAATGAGTGGTGTGCTTCCACAAGGTATGCATTTTTATTGTTACAACTGCATTAATGGTGTGAAAATATTTTTTTTACCAGGGATTTATAGTGAGATTATTCTTCATACTTGGTGTCAATTTCATATAAAGAGATTTATACATTGATTTGTTGCAAATTTTGACTTAAATGATGTCGTTTTTTACTTTGATTACATATAAATTTTTGTGCAGCAAGATTTACTGCTACACTTCTTTTTAGGGATACCTTTTCCTCTCTTTCTAGTTTAATTTCTTGGATGCTGTTTTATGATGCCTTCTTTGCACCATCAATTGTCAAGCGTATTGGTTTTACAAGTTACTGGTTGTGACATGTTGGGTAATTTGTTTTAATCTAAAAAGTCTCTTTGCACAAGGGTTAAAGCTGCAATTTCCCCATACCTTCATGCAACCTGGAGCCGTCGTGCTAGTTTAGTCTCATATAAGTTACATCAGAGATGTCTCAACATAATCTGCTTTTTCAGCCGGCATCCTGGTTACTGTTGTTAAATATTGGCTGCAACAGAAATGCAATTGTAATGGCATCACAGGTTGTGAAAGCCACAAGAAACATAGCTGTGGCTGTTTTTCTCCTTTTGGCTACCTTGCGTGTCACGGATATTGTGTCTTAGGAGTCCCAGGTATGGGTTGGGTTTGCATCTCTTGAAATGAAAATTACAGAGATGGTTGTGGTTTGGGCGTGTGGGTCCTGTTCGACTTGGGCCTTATTAGGAAGATTGTGTTTAGAATTGGAAAAAGCACTCAAATCTCACATGTTGCCATATATTTTTTAAAAATCACGTGCTTCTTTTAAAGAGTCAGATTTGTTTTCTAATTCCATTCTATTCTTTTGACTTTTTAATGATTGATTTGGGATTCTTTACAATAAGCAGTAACATTTTATTTATATTCCATGCAACATTTCAGAATAGTTTATTCTATCACTTGATAAATTTCTTTACTCCTATAAAACTTAAACATGAGGTAAACCGTTATCTCCCAAAACTCAGTAAAGCTACAAGTGCCAAAACTGCCGTGTTGTAAAGTTTAAGTAGTTAATAGCAATCTTTTCAGTCGGCTTGACCCAACCGTACATAATAAACTAGCCAGATCAATTATTTACATTTTCTGAAATTGAACTCTCCATTCGCAAAGGTGACCTACACGTGCTCCAAATGCACATGTTGCCGAAGCTGACCTGCATTGTCTCTAAACCTGTAATATTGTGGCTGATGAACTGTGTGGCTGAGCGTGTCCAAAGTAAAGGATTTAAAGATTTTGGTCTTGAGGGGGATCAACCCCATGCCCCTCTTGTGAGATAAGAGAAAACCACTGAGCCAAATTAATTAATTTAGTAATATATGGAAAGTATAACTTAAATATATCATCTTTTGTATTTAATTTAATATTTAATGTGTACTGGTTTGTGTGGTTCAATAAGTTACTCACTGGTTGAACTATTGACCTAGTGACCTACCACCCATGATGTTGACCACGTCGATGATCAGATAGCAGGATGCAGGTGCGACCACTTTTGTGGAGAGTGTGACAATCTTTTGTGCAAGTAGGAGTGTCTTCAACATGGGATCAGAAAATTCATTTGGGCCCTGAATCAAAGCTGTTTCTGTGGGATAAGAGAATCATGCTTGTCGCTCGTTCAAATTTCACTTTTTATTTATTTTTTTGTCTTTTAACCCTTTTCAAATAAGACCTCTTATTGATTGTCGTAGTGTTACCTTTTCTATTTTTGTTTTAATATTTTTTTTTTCTATTTAATCTTTTCTTTAGAGCCTCTTTGATGTTGGGAAGTCCCACATAACTTGTCTCAATTCTTGGGGTTTTGCTTATATCATTATCGTGCAACTTCATTTAAAGCCAATTGGTTTTGGAATGAAATCTAACATGGTATGTTAGGATTCCCACACTGAGTAGGATGAGCTACTTGATGTGGTACTTAAGTCATTAAGCTCTCCCACATAAGGAACTAGTCTCTTGGATTTGACTTTCCTTTTGTGCTTAAGTCCGTACAATTGGTGCTTTCATTGAGATTTGGGTCACTGAAAAGCCTACCTATTGGTTGGACCAAGATACAAAGTCGACACTAATAGATGAGTGAAACGTCTCGAAGAAAGGGTTACCATTGGTTTAGTGCCGATACAGTGAATTCGTCGTCGATACTAGCCCTCAAAGTCCGTGACAATATTAGGAGTCTTAATTGGGATGACATGATGTGGTACTTAAGCCATGAGACTCTCTCATTTAATGAACTAGTCTTTTAGGTTGAACTCTCTTGTGCTTAATTCCTATCATGATATCAAAGTTTGGAGTCCATCATGGTAAATTGCCTATTCTGGTAGGCTAGCCTCTTCAGGAAGATATCTGATGGTGCGGTGGTGGGTGTTGGGAAGTCCCACATCGCTTGCTTAATCCTTGGGGTGCTATGTTTTGTTGAGAAACTTCACTTCATGAAAATTTGCTGAGATAAAGTGTGTATTCTATTCAGCCAACTCCTATTCTGTTTTTATCTTTTTCTTATTTATTTATTTAATCTTTTAAGTTTTTTCAATTAAAACCCTTATAATTATTTTCAGTTACATTTTTCTTAGTGTAAGGGTTTTACAAAATTGCCCCAATAACGCTTCCTCATTCCCTATTTAATTCTCTACCTTTTTACTAGAACATAACATTTTTACGTCCCCGTCGGTATGTTCCTCTTTTTTACGAGTTCGTGAGAACGCGAAGACTTTAGGTTCCCCTTTATTCCATGTTTTCATGATTCTTCACTTTGTTGTTTTCTAGAGTTTGCAATAGAGGCCATCTAGCGTCTCTGGTTTAGGGTTTAGGATTTAGGGTCAGCTATTCTTTGATTTCATCTGGAGTTGACTCCTTAGGTCGCGGCTATTGCTCTAAGCAAGGCAGCCACCAAACAATAGAAAATCGTAATTTTTGAGAGTAGTTTCAACTATTTTCCTTGTTGAGATTCCTTGTAGTAAGATTTCAAGCATTTTAGGGTTTTCTTTCAATTGCGATTTATGTCTGAAAATTAGATAGATCGAGATACATATAGTGGATTTTATGTGTTGAATTACGAAGCGGAGCATATATTTGTAGGAAGAGTAATAAATACAAGACTACGCAGTTATTAGTCAACATAATTATGAGCATATAACCTTCCCTATTACACTATTTCTGAAAGAGGGCGAGCCGTATATTGGGTTTAAATCCAGAAACAGCCTCTATACATTACAAGGAGTCTTCGGGATTTGGAGTATGTTAGTTTTTTCTGGGATTTATAGGTTGTGGCTGTTACGACGTGAAATTATTATGAATGCAAACATGTTTATAGTCGATATCTTTTATTTATAAGATTGTATTTTGAAGATTTCCTATTGATTGCCATCAGATGTCTCCCATGTTCCTGTGACATTCCACAACCAAACCTGTTTAACCATCTATGTTATAGCAGCATCCCTCTAAACGACATTATTAGGCTATATTGAGAATCATGGACTAGTATGGTGGACTGGTGTCCTCAACACTGGCAGCAACCCCCCGGTTTTTTACTTTTTTTTAGACTTGATAGTGGGGGCATGCTTTCTGGTGAGCGTATTGCTCTTGTTCTCCTGCTTAAAATTTGTTGGCTCAGGTGTAACTACGCCATTTCCTTTGTCAATGTGCGAATGTTTTGTCTATGGTAGCAAAATCTGATTGGAAACAACTGAAAGAACTGCTATTGAGATATATATGAATTGCATGATCAAATTGTTTGTATGTTTCTCCATATTGAGTATGTAAATAGAGAAGACTGGTACCTAACAATTTTCTTGATCCAGGATCTCCACAGGTAATTTCTATGCTAGGAAATTCTTATCCCAGCGCTGGAGGTCCACTTTCCCAAAGCCATGTTCAAGCAGTAAGTACCTTGAACTCTATGGGGATGTTGAATGATGTGAATACCAATGATAGTTCCCCCTTTGACATCAACGACTTCCCTCAACTGACAAGTCGTCCTAGTTCTGCTGGAGGGCCTCAAGGACAATTGGGTAAGAGAAGATAAATGGTGTTTTATGCTTGGTTGATTTGTGCACCTTAAACAATAAATAATGGTATAAGCAAATAAATTTCAGGTTCTTTACGAAAACAGGGTCTTGGCGTTAGTCCCATTGTTCAACAAAACCAAGAGTTTAGCATACAGAATGAAGATTTCCCAGCTTTACCAGGATTCAAAGGTGTAGTATGTCTTCTATTTTGAAGGTTAAAGAGTGTCTTCTTAGAGAGAGAGGTTGTTCAATGAAATTTATACTATTTATTTGGAAGGTCTTCTGGATCTGGATGCATGTTTACTTTCAGTGTTGGCTTTATTACTCTCTGTACTTTTATTATTCTCAGTATTGTTTCATTACTTGGTTTTGATATTTATATGCACCCATGCTTTCTGCTTCAAGAGAAGCATCTGCATTATCTATTATATATTTAGTGAGTATGCTTTCTTGTCTCTTAATATATTTAGAGCTGCGTTTTTCTAGTTATTTTTGGTTACATGTGTTGACTACTGAGTTGAGTCAAAGTTGCTTAATTGATTTCAATATTTGTTTCTTACCATATTATTTGGGCAGGCGGTAATGCAGATTATGCTATGGATATGCACCAGAAAGAACAACTTCATGACAATGCTGTACCAATGATGCAATCTCAGCACTTCTCTGTGAGCTACATGTTATAAAAGATTTAGAAATCTTATCTTTTGAATAACGTTGATGGATCTAAGAACTGTTTTAAAATATTTAGAAATCTATGTACATTTATCTGAACTTCCCATGCTTTCTATCTGCAGATGGGAAGGTCGGCCGGCTTCAGCTTAGGGGGTACATATTCGTCACATCGAGCACAACAGCAACAACATGCTCCTTCAGTCAGTAGTGGCAATGTGTCTTTTTCATCTGTTAACAACCAGGATCTTCTCCATTTGCATGGATCAGATATTTTCCCATCTTCACATTCAACCTATCATTCACAGGTGCAAGTTTTATTCATCAATGGGGGAGCTTGTTTCATAATGAATAAGCCCCTATTCCCTCCTCTCTTTCATTTTGTCTCCTGAGATGAGGTGCTCTCTGAAAATGAAATTACATGCTTCAGTGGGAGTTGCCGAGTGCTGACATTCTTATTGCTTTTGTCTTTTGCTTTAGACCAGTGGACCTCCTGGTATTGGATTAAGGCCTTTAAATTCTCCAAATACAGTTTCTGGCATGGGTTCATACGACCAGCTTATCCAGCAATATCAACAGCATCAAAACCAGTCGCAGTTCCGCCTACAAATGTCAGCTGTAAATCAATCTTTTAGGGATCAGGGCATGAAGTCTATTCAAACCACACAACCAGATCCATTTGGTTTGCTTGGCTTGTTAAGTGTGATCAGGATGAGTGATCCTGACCTGACATCTCTTGCTCTTGGAATTGATCTTACTACACTGGGGTTAAATTTGAATTCATCAGAAAATCTTCACAAGACCTTTGGTTCTCCATGGTCTGATGAACCTGCTAAGGGCGATCCAGAGTTTAATGTGCCACAATGTTATTATGCTAAACAGCCACCCGCTCTACATGTGAGATTTTTACATTGGGTTTAACTTTCAAACCATTTCTTTGGGCTAATTTTTGCTATTGCATGATGCAGCAAGGATACTTTTCAAAGTTTTCGGTGGAAACATTGTTTTACATATTTTACAGGTGCCTCCAAAATCTGAATACACTTACTTTTTCATAGACTTACCTGGTGTTTTATAATCAAATATATAAAAATAATATTTTTTTTTGCAGCATGCCCAAAGATGAAGCACAGTTATATGCCTCCAATGAGCTGTACGCACATCTCCTCCAATCTGTCCTTTTGTTTCTTTTGTTGATTTTTTGGAACAATTAAACGAGTGGTAAATTATATAATGCATGGTTTGTACATTGACCACTTATCTAGGGTCGGTGTTCCTAAATTGAAAATATTTTGACAAATTCCTAGGTTTTGATTCTCTGAAATGGTTTTCCCAATTCGAACTTTAACTAAGTAGGGGTTGTTGCTCGCAGTTACAACAGAGGTTGGTTTTATCACAAAGAACATCGTTTGTGGTTTATAAGAGTTCCCAACATCGAGCCGCTGGTTAAAACAAACACATACGAGAGGGGATCTTATCACTGTTTCGAACCAAGCATATTTGAAACCGTCCGCAAGGTTAGTTTTTGTAAATATTGTACTTTGTTGGTGGTGTTCGTGAACTCTTCCTCTTGTTCCCAAGATATATTATTTAATTCCCCAGTAAGTATTGCTCTATTTTTAGGCTCTAATGTACAACCTCCTTGCAGGATAATTTTGTTCTTCATTATGAAATGTTGGAAAAGAGACCCCATCTGCCTCAACATTGAGGAGGAAACAAAAACTTTATTGTAAAGTTTCGATTATGGATTTAATGCCTTGGAGTCATTTTGCAGCATTAGTATTCTTCAGTTTGGCGTCTCTTCCAATCCTGTCGCTTTAGTGATCCAAGCTATTATTATTATTATTATTACTATTATTATTATTTTCTTTGGCTTAAAATGGACATAATTAGGATACATAGGATAACCTAGCTGTCTGACAAACATGGTTTTCTGCCCATTAGCTAAATGAACATAGGAAATAACCTGAATCCGAAATGGATGTACTGTCTGGGAGTTATATCTCCGAAATAATTTATCTTAATCTGTTAGGATCAGATATCTTAAAATTTGACTGGTGAGGAGTAAAAATCAGCGGCTGAAAAAGTTTTGAACAAATCTTTTTTAAAGTTCTTCTAGTTATTCAAAAATATTTTAAATAAATGAATATTTATGCATGAATCGAAGTATGGGTTTTTATTATTTATTATGATATTTTCATTTTGTTAGACATGTTATCTAGTTTTTAATGAATTTATATCAAGTTTATTTCCAACCTTATATTTAAAATATGTAATTATTCGACTAAAATATGGTTTCATTAATGAAAAATGTATCTTTATTATTAAAGTATGAATTTAAAAATGGTTGACTATTCGTGATAGAACTTTTGAACAAGTTTGTTTAAAAAATATTGTCTATTTGAATAGAAATTATTTCCACCATTTAGAAATATCTGCAGATTATGCCATCCTCTCATGGAAACAACCTGCGCATTATATGACCTTTTTTGGGGTCTATTGATATATTGCATTTAGGTGAGGGTGTAACAGTACCTTCTGTAGGTGTGTCTACGAAAGCTTGTGCATTACGCATTACATGCTAGTATGCCGTATTTAATGCAAAACTCGTTGGCCACTGCTTTGAACACCCTAAAAGTTATCTGTATAGAGAACATTAGTTTTAATTTATTAGACGTCGTCACTGCCCTTTTATTGTTATCGACATCTGAAGGTTCTCCGAGTGTTGGCTGGCTATTTGCTTCTAAGGGTATGCTTTGTTTTAAGTCGAATTGGTTTTAAGATTAATTTTTAAATTGCAGAATGTAATGGGAGAGAACTTTAAATTTGGTCGGATTTCATGTTAAAATGGGTGCAGTTTAGGTGATTATGGGAAACAAATTGGCCGAACATTTGTGATTGCATTTTGAAATTTCTTCCGCTGAACATATGGTTGTTCGTTCTGTGATTGCGCTTCTAGGTTCTATAACATTAAATCAAAGATGAGATTGAGTGATATCGGATGATAAAAGATCCAACCAGTATTTTTGTGGCTCTAAATAGAGGTTAAATTAGCATTCTTAGTTTGACCTGAATAGTGGATTAAGGGTTGTTTCCAACTATAAAGATTGGACTCGAACCATTGATTATCAGAATATTTGTCATCAACCAATGAACGTTGATGATTTCAAGGATATAACTCGCACTTTCTTTGAAAATTTTCCTAGTTATATTTGAAATTTCCTTTTTTCATCTTAATGACATCTTAAGACTGTTGAGAAGATATTAATAATAGTTAAAGTTTACGGTAGGTAAGTGTAAGACATGAAACTAGAGAAATGTCTGTAAAGTTGAAGTAAACTTCGAAAAAACTCTAATAATTTGCCCGCTCTAGAAATGCACTGGTGAGATGCCAATAGCCCCAGTTGCAATTATTTCTAACCTGAAAAAAATAATTAAACAGATCTCCGGTTTTGTAATTTAATAAGGACAAATTCTTCCTCCACTCCCATACCCTCTTCCTGCACCCCCATATAATTTTTTATTTTATAACTGCCCTTCATGAAATTACATAAATACCCCTATCTTAATAAAATCTCTCCCCTTCTCAACCGGATGACCAGGTTATCCGGTTTAATTTTTTAAAATTAACAACTGGATGACCAGGCCATCCGGTTTACAGTTTTTTGAAATTGTGAATCGGATGGATGGTGTATCCGGTTTTCATTTTAAAAAAAAAATACAAATCGGACTACCCCATCCGGTTCTCAACCCAGCAGATCGAAAAATCCTCAAATTCGCCGTCGACAGCCCCCCAAATCCCAAATCAACTACTCTAATCATCAATATCACCTACTAATTGCTAATAAACATCGTCCAAAGCTCTCCTCGCTGTGCTAGTGAGCCAAATACTTCCTTCAGCCGTTTCGTTAGCTAGCCATCCGGTTAAGAGAACCTTTGTCCTGTTTAGGTAAGCCATTCGCGACTTCCGTTCCTTCGTTATTCAAAATCTTTCAATTAATCCTTCATAGAAGCATTAGGTAACCAATTTGTGATGTTTATTAACAATTAGTAGGTGATATTGATGATTAGAGTAGTTGATTTGGGATTTGGGAGGCTGTCGACGGCGAATTTGAGGATTTTCTGATCTGCTGGCTTGAGAACCGGATGGAGTCGTCCGGTTTGTATTTTTTTTAAAAATGAGAACCGGATGCACCCCCATCCGGTTCACAATTTCAAAAAACGAAGGGGAGGGTATTTATGTAATTTCATGAAAGACAGTCATGGAATAAAAAAATTATATGGGGGTGCAGGAAGAGGGTATGAGGGTGGAGGAAGAATTTGTCTTTCATAAGTGCTGTTCAGGTATTATTTAGCATTGAAGAAAGGTTTCATCTTCGTACACCCTATAAATATCAAATTACACCTCTATTATCTTTTAAATTTCAATATTACCCTTGTGTACCCTCTAACATCCCCGCCCCCCTCATTCTCAAGTATTTCATGAGTCTCGTTTTAATGGTTTTTCAATCAAATAATACGGTACTAGAAGGCAAAAGCTTCCTGCATCCAACCTGCAACCCATTAATTTCAAAAATACCAAAAATGTTCTTGATATTTTATTTCATGAGGAGGTATTTTTTAGAAATATGTTCTGGAATATGTTCTAGAAATAGATTTCAGAAAACATTCTCAAGAAATTTAATCATAAACACAAAAGATATTTTAGTCTTTTCAACGTCAGTAATGGAATACAGGTTAAAAATGGAGAGGTGCAGGTAGTTTTTGCCTTGCTAAAATCACTGGAAAGCTGGTAGTTTGTTTTTCTTGATCAGCTCGTCTTTTTGGAGAACTGAATCCAAAGTACAATTTCTCCGTATTCTGAAATACGAAATTCAAAAGGAATAAAAATCGGTTTTCGGAGTTATATATCCGTATTGACATCATTCCCTTTAGTACATTTCGGATCAGTCCTTTCAAATTATGTCATTTTCTGAAATTAATTTTACTATTTTCATAGTTTACTTTATCCAATATATGATATAACAATATTATGTGGAAAATATTCGTATAAATGACTGCGTAAGAGAAGCCAAAAAGTCCAAACATTTCTAGCTGTCATCAATCCAAACTTAAAAGACGCTTCGAATGCAATTAATGTTCATTAACATTTAGTCCCTAATTTTCTATATAACAAATGAGTAAAAGAAGATACAATATTAGAGACGATCGAATATGATTAATTAAAATATGGCAAAAAATGTGGCAAAGCAAAAATTAATCGGTTCAAAATAAAAAATGACTGCATGTGGGAAGGTACAGAAAACTGTTGTTGCACGCGTTGATCACGAGAGACTTACATAGACTTAGTTTACACAAGTTGAGTTAAATAAAAACTAATATGTCATTGCTTTAAATTTCAAATAACTGAGACAAATTTATGTAATTATTAATGATGAAATGATTAAATGTCATTTTGCAAATTGGTTTAGTCTACACAACTTCTGCAAACCAGTATACCTTCAATTTGTGACTAGTTAAATTGGTTTATAAACAAATTTTGGACTTCCTCTACTAATCCAGAATAGTTTATAAACCAGTATACTCTTTCAGTTGTAAAAAAAGAGTACAGATATTTGAGGTTTTCCTGCAAATGTGAATTAAGAGTAAAATGAATATCCACAGTAAAATCTAATCTAATGTCCAAGCACTGTCTACTTAGCAAATTGCAGCGTATCAGATTTTTTGCACCTGAGATAGACAGTACAATCAGTGCATCATAAAGACGAAGCCTGACTCAGTACTAAACATGGCTTAAAAAAGAGTTATGAAGATTGGGTCGTGCTCAAAACCAAGCTTTTGAGGTCCTGCATTTGGCTCTCTAGAAGCTCCCTTTGACTCAAAATCCTATCAGATGCACAATCCTCATCCTATAGAAAATGAGAAGAGTGATGCACAATTTGCATTATTCCAATTATTCAAAATAATCTAAATAATGTGTGCATGTTTTTGTTAACAATTATTTTTAAGAAAATACTCAATTATTCTTAGGAAAATAAACATTTATTCTTTCAAAAACTACGGAAACTAATAAATATAAGTGATTATTTATTTCAAAAAAATTAAATCAAACAATCTAAATTGGGTGTTCAAAACCCAATTTGAGAAAGTCGTCAAAATGTGACACTCCCCATCCTCAAAATGAGAAAGTCGTCCTTCAAATATTGTTTCAATTGATTATTTGCTTTATGGATAAGTTTCTAAAAAATAAATAAACTGAATGAAGTGTTTTCAACTGCTACATCTTTCTTTATAATCTTATAAAAATTATGTATAGAGCTTTATAATCTAGCAATTAAAAAAATCAACAGCACAAAAAAAGTTAGCTTGAAAGCACAAGCAATAAAATACCATTTCGAAAAATAGCAATACTTTAATCTTTTTACTTCAAAGAGAGACATAAATCATTGATACGACATGCATGTGAGAAGAATTCACGATTAGTAGTTACTCACATCACCGGGTGAAGCTGCTAATAGTGTCAAAAGAGTCACTGTGGCAGTTTGGTAATCAGTTAAAATCTTGCATGCCGACTCGTCTACCTTATCCTGACAATTAATACATATTAATAAAAAGAAAAAGTTCCGGAAAATTGTTAAGATAAACCGTTACATGGACTGCGTTGCAGTCAACCTCACAACTAACTGTATGCAGAATGGAAATAACTAGGGTTTAGATTACTTCTGTTCAGCACTTTTGAACACTCCTTTAGCCCTATAGGTGTCCTACACTATTCAGCTTTAGATAGTGAGTAAATAAAAAGATATTAATTGGGTTTTTCAATTACAATTAACCATTGCTTTTATTAGAATCTTGAGGATTCCTTTTCCTTTTTTGGTTCTCATTCCACATTATTGTCAAAGCTAAATGTGCCTAAACCTTATGTGGTGTTAGGCAACACAGGTGTTGCAAATTATTTTCAACATAAATATGTAAAAAATATTATAACATTTACTAAACGTTAATATTGTATCAAATTTGAACCTATTCCTATTCCTTGACCGATCCTAGAAGAAAGTTAAACTGGGATATCACACTGCGGCAGCTGGTAGACCATCAGGTCACAATTATAAAAAAAATAATAAAGCTAGACCACCGGCCCCCAAAAGAGAAACAGAGTAGACATTAAATAATCGAGTCTAGAAAGAGTTAATTCAACCCAATTTAGTCCCTGAAGAAAAAAAAAATCAACAAAAAAATCCTAAAGATTACTTTCATGGAACGCTTAGGATTGATATGTCCCGCTTTATAAGGATCAAAGTGTCAGTGCTTTCATAGGAACGAACTCGGAAATAGAAAATTATTATCAGGGACTCATTGGGCAATAGAAAATTATTATTTACTGGAAGAATAAAAAAAACTAATTCCTAGGTTGGCGCCCATTTGTCATTACTATCTTTAGTCTGATTTGTGCAATCCAACTGACATATATTTGGTTTTATATTACTAAGTTTTTCTAGTTGTGATTTAACGCACAACTAAATCAATTGACAGAAAGAACATACCCTTAAATGAGAAATGGCAACGGAAATGGCCCTTCCAGGAGCTTGAAGAGCTTTGTGATAAACCTATTCATACAAGTATTCATGTTAATTAATAGACAAAGGGAGGTGGGAACTAAAAAAAAAAAAACACTTTAGTTACCTGGATATATAGTAAAGAAACAACTTTTGCTAGAAGTGATACAGGATCAGTCTCAGCAGAAACTTGAGATGTCAATTCCTGTTTAATAACAATGATAGAAGGCACACAGTTCAAGAACAACCAAACTGTAGCGTATCACTACAAAACTGACTGAGTTTTTTATGTGGAATTGCTTCACTAATTAATATTAGGGAGAATTACAATCTAATAAGTATAAAAGAATATATCTAATATAAAGGGAATTAACTGAAATAATAGCAAATCATGTTGAAATAACAATTAACTATAAAGATAAACTAAACCAGAAAGGATCAATTGACTATAAATTGCAACTCACTTAATGTTTTCTTGTTGGAATATCTTAGATGTTCATAGTGGCAGCTAGCAAGTTTCCCCATGCATTGCACAGGTACGTTTAAATCAGAGAAAAACTTATTTCCGAATAAAAGAAATTAAAATGACCAATGGATTATTTCATTATTAACAAAGAATATTTTATTTTATTAGACAGGAATATATTAAATACACAAGATTTTAAAATTGGCTAGAAAACTTTGAAAATAAATTATTTAAATTGTGTCAATTTATATTTTAAAAATTAAATTAAAATTAAGATTAAATAAGATTATAATAAACATTAAACTCATGGTTCGTTCTAAAGAAGTTATCGCCAATTTGATATCAAGTATAAAGATGCAAATTTTAAAATTTTAATGAAATTGAATTTTTAAGAAATAATATGAAAGGAATAAAAAATATTAAGAGAAGCTAAATGACTGAATGAGGAAGAGAAGAGAATGTCTCTTTAAGAGTGAGAACTCGAATTTATAACATAGGGGTGGATAGCATACATGTATATATGGCAAAATAAAACTAGGAGCAATTTTAGGAGTTAAACCTAGGATTTTTATTCATTTAATAATTAGGATTGAATCATTGTAATTGTTCGCCTATCCCACAATGATTAGAGATATGACTAAGTTAAAGCATATAAGTGGATACAAGAGTGTTATCTCTCTTTCTCAAAACCCTATTTTCCACACTCACTAAGCTCAAAAAGATTGACCTGTTCTTCTTTGTCATTTTCATGCCAAGCAACTGTCTGTTCAGCACATCCCAGACGCATCTTAAGACAAACTCAAGATACTCTACCCTTATTCTAGGTCTCACCCACCTTGAGTTTGTGGGAAGGGGGTGAGAATCGTACAAGAGAGCAGCTCTTTGCCTGATTCTCAGGTAATTAGTAATGGGTAGTTAACTCGATGTCTATGTCACTATGACAGCTGTGCTATATATTTAGTGCGGATAATATCATATATTTCTTCTCAAATTCTCTTTGAAGCATTCCGTGTTAATGCCATAACCAGTATCAACAATATTTGAATAAGAATCTAGCCTACACTAAATTCTAGTAAATTTTTGCATAAATGTAAACATATATACCTTACGATATGAATGTAAGAGTGTTCTTTCTAGTTTCTTGTCAAGCTTTTTCAAAGGCAGCCCGCTGGAAAAATTAGTGATCAAACTATGTATTAGGGTTCACATCAAGACAGAAGAGCTGGACGTAAAATCAATGATAAAGTTCTACAGACAAAATATGGACTCATTACCTCTCTTCTGTAACCATTCTAAAAGCAGCCATGAATGTCTCCACACTCTGTTATATTGAATATTCAAATACGAGTTATACTTTAATGAAATAATACAAAACAATATGCCTGATTGGACGAGCTTCTATCTATAAGTTCATTTTAGAAGAGAAAAAAATAAGAGGAATAATTGAAATTAGTTGCTCCATATGCTAAGATTCGTTCATGCATGAGTTAATTTGTAAAAACTTTCTCATACAGGTTTTCTAAATTTTTGTTCCTAACTTGTGCATAAGCTAATTTTAGGTTATGGACAAGATAATTTCTTCTTATTCTTCTCTCTTAGAATGAGAAGTGTTTCTGAATTAAAAATGCTGACCTTTCCTTCCAATGATTCAACAACAGCAATAGCCTTGTTTGCAAGAGGTCCTGGAAAACTCTTAGACTGCAAAAGAAAATAATAAATAAAAGATATGATGTCATTCTATGTGCTCCTACAAAATGGTGATCTTCAGCAATAATATGAGACTGATACAAAATTTGCTCGCTAAAAAACAGAAATACGATGCATATAATCATGCCAAATACTATTTAGAGCCTTGTTCTTACAATTGCAGTTCTGTCTGCAGGACTAAGTGAAACAAATTCAGAATTTGGAACTTCCTGCACGTCAAGTCCATTCTTTAATTTGTTGTGCTCATCCTGCAGATGATAATCCAGAGTTAGATTTAGATCTTATTAAACCTCATGAAACATTAATAAAGGGTTAGATATAATACCAGGTTGCGAAGAAGCAAATCCACCATAGGAGCTGCTACTGTTCTTAGTAAATGCCTATGCAAAACAACCTGCCCATCAAAAAAGCATTAACTTATTTTGGTCATCAATGACAACAACACAAAATTCCAAATAACTGAATCAAACTTACAGAAGTTGATTGATCATCTTCAAACAATTCTAAGGCTTTTTCATACAGCTGCATGTTTAAGAAAGACTGCCAAAAAAGTAAACAATCAACTTTGGGAAGTGTACATACTAATTTTAATTTTACACGTCTAGAAGAGTATCCCCAAATGAAAGAAGGAAAGAAAGCTACTTAAAGACAAGAGAATAGTGGATGCACTAAAAAAAAAGAAGCAATTTTAGCAGTCAAACCTCATCAAGTTTCTTCTGCAAATTATCAAGCACACGTTTCATTCTTTCTGCATTGTTTGTAAATAGTGCCTTCTTCTTCTCCATCCAAGAACTGATTATTGTAGGCCTTAATTGGTTAGCCAAAGGCCTAAGAATTATTTCAGGATCATCTATACCTGCCAATTTATATCACTGCATTTAAGAACATTGGGTAAAACATATGTGAGAAAGAACAAAATTGATAGCTAAGTCAACAGACCTTGTTCTTCAAAATCAGAAACCAATGCTGTAATTTTCTGCATGATCCATTCTTCTGAGGGACTGAGATCTTCCTCTTTTGTTTTAAGCAATTCTTTCCTAGAACCTGTCTTCGAATCAGAAGTTTGTGCAGATGTATCCTTACCTTTTTTCTGGCCTCTCTTAGATTTTGGCAATGTCTGTTCCTGGTTATCTGCACCACTTTCAGATAGATTTACTACTGCATTCCCTGTGGCTTTCCCCTTTTTCTTCTTTGATCCTTTTTCAGCTTGCCTGTTGGCACCAACATCACTTGCCATCTCATTGGACTCATTCAACCTGCTTGACTCACGCCCTACTTTAGCTTCATTAGGTACTTTAGCATCACCAGGCATCGTAGTTCCAGCAGACCTTGGAACACCTAATGTCTCCAACTCTTTCACAACACGATCAGAGATGTCCTAGTAGATGATGGAGAGAAACATGCAGGGATCAGGAAACCAACAATAAAAAATAGTTGCAAATAGATATTTTTATTCAATAGTAACTTCTACACTTGATTCTCAGTTCTTAAGCAAGAAAGGAGAAGATACAAAAGAAAACTGCATATTGTGAAGGAAATTAATCACAGAAAGGAATATAAAGCCCAAAAGGGTCATACATATGTTCATTAAAGAAAGGATAGTGCGTATAACCTATCATCTAACTTAGTTCTGAACAGTATATGACAATGCAGGCAGTTTGTATAAACACTTTTTCTAGGGTTCCCATTGATACCATGTATAGACACCTGAGTAGTAATTCGCTGAACTGTTTATTCATAGCAGTACTGAACCTCTTGTAAGCAAAGTACACAACAAATGTCTAGCATCTAAGCTTTTGTTCTCATTGCAATATTAAATCTGTTAAACCAATCTTCAAACTGCACACTAATAGTAGTGCGTGTTTGCCCAAGTAAATAGGCCTCTTGGTTTGTAAAATTAAATAATTATTTTGATATCTACAGTACTATACCAAATGCCAGAACACACCTTTATAAAACTGCTGCTCAACACATAAAAATCCCCAAAAATGTGTGCTTTGTTAGACTGCAGAGAAATTGAAGTTTATCAAAACATGAATCAACAGCACCGAGCATAAATCTACAATATAGTTTATATCACCTTAAGAGCATTTTGCACAGATTGACAAAATGACAACATTTTAGAAGCATCTTGAGGTGTAAAAGATGAAGGTAATAAGGAAAGAGAATCACTCCTGCAACATTGTTATATTAGAATACAATGCTTTGAAATAATTGTGTTCCAAAGAGTAACTATAACTTGCTAGAAACATATGGAATTATCCAGTTCTGTCTAATGAAGACAAAAAGGGGTATAATGGAAAAACGTTATCAAGCACTTACCAGCTACCACGGTCGATAGCATCCTCAGTTGCAGCATCCAGCATCTCAATCATAGATGGGTGAACAAATGTTGTAACTAAAGGTTTGCCTTCAGGGTATCTGGACTAAATTGGATTGCGCAAACTTAGGCTTCATTAACTAAGCTAGGGAAACAAGTAGTACAAAGTATTTATTTCACAAATATCTATGATCCTAATAGTTATTGTTTGGAAACAGAATCAACATAGGAACAAATTAGCTACCTGCAAAAATTGAATAGGCTGGGGAATTCCAAGTTTGTGCAGCGCCTCATATGTGATAAAAGAGTTCTATAGCATACAAAAAAGATGGCATAAAATGAATGCAGCAGTTCAGAAGAGAATGAGAAGGTTACAAATGCAATTTACAAAGAATATACAGGTAAAATATACAATATACAGAGAATAGAGTAGAAGTCGGTCATCATACAAATCCAATCTAGCGAACTTGTAAGGAAATTAAATAGCTCTGATCAACGGATCATAATCTAGAAATAGGCAAAATTTTTGGTAGCTTCAACAAAAGGGAAAGATCAGAGAAGTGACAGTCCATACCTGAGAAAAGAATGACTCCACAAACTCCCTTTGAGCAACGGCAAATACCTATTGTATGACAAAAGTAGTGGAAGTCATAACAAATACTTTTTAAAGATCTAGGACCTAAGTTTATTACCCCAAGGCATAAGCTTCAACCCATGGCCACTAATGGTCAGACCGTCAGAGAAGTATTGATGGAAACTAAGACCCTAGTTAGGGAAGCATCTATTAATGGGTTGAAGGTAGTTAATTATTACGTATATATGTGCATAGAGAACAATTGATTCTGTATTAGAAGCTACACAATAGCAGGTATACATGTAAAATTAAATAGACACAATAGTAAGTACTTGAATGTAGTCTGTGTAATTAGGAGAAGGGGGGAGGGATGGGGCAGTTATTTGCAGTTTGTGGACAGAGAACACTCTCTGTAGAAGACTTTTGTCCGTGGAGCAACTAAGTATTTTGCTGCATTGTTCGTGATTTCAGTGTTCAATGTCATTCTTTATCAATTGGTGTTCTATCAAATATAGACTGAGGAACTGGAAATATAATTACATCAAAAGAACACAAAAATCCTCCCAATTATTGGCAATTAAACATTAGGTGGACACGGAACCAGAGGTGAACCACTCCACAGGCCCAAAACAAATATGAGAACCACAATCCAGGTATCACTTAGCAATATACAGAGGATTTCAAAACACGCCACTTACAGCTGGTGTCCAATGTATTCCAGCACGAAGTGACCCTAGAACCTCCCCTTCCTTCACCAGTCCATTAAACAATGACTGGAAGAATGATCCATCAACAGCCAAACCGCTGTTTCCGTCAATTTCTTGCAGCAACTGCTGCAACGAACTCCATACTACAGTCAAATTGGTCGGAACAGTGGTGCCCCGCACAGCGCCCCGAACCATGGCACCAACACGAGCCACATAGGCAGGTGTATACAGCTGGCCACCTTCAAGCCTTCCTTTCACCTATTTTTAAAATCCAGCATCAATCAAAACACAATTATCAGTTTCCTTCCAAATTCCACAAAGCACATTCAAACCAACACACACAAACTCACAATCGTTCCAAGGCGCGGCTCCAACACGGAAGCAACCAAGTCCAAACCGACGTTCAATTGCGCCGCGATTTCCGTCAGCGCAATCTGACTACACTCCTGAAGCCTCTCGTTAATCTCTTCTGCAATTGAGTCCCAATAAGAGCCAGACATGATTTCTCCCTGAGTCAACATGAGTTCTTGGTGTGCCGCTACAACGCTCTGCGCCTGCTTCTCCACATAGTACAAGTCAACTCCAGTAGCGTCAGCCAGATCGATCAAGGAAACGCGCCCTAATCTCTTCACCTCCGCCACCATCTCATTCCTCAGTTGATCCTAACAACATGCGCAATCGCTTTAATAGACGTTAGGTTAAGATTAAGCATATAAACGTTAGGTTAAGATTAAGCAGAAGCACAACTCAGTAAACGAAGCGATGAACTATAATCGATTATCGGTTACTGAATCCATTGAAAATGAAAATTGCGAGTGATGGAACCGAATCGGTAAAAGAAGAATCAGAGAGAGCGTACGAGAGTGATGTACTCTTTGCCAGAGGCAGTGTGGAGAAGTTCAAAATCGATGATTTGGAGGTGCTGCAGTTTTTGGACCAATTCGACGACGTTTCGCTCCGATAATCGAATGCTCGACTTCGCTTGCTGCGCGAACTCGAATTGTCGCTGCAGCTCGAGCAGTTCGTCGTCCATGGTTCGATCTTCACGCACACTCCGAAAGCGTTTCTCTCTCGCACCCGAGAAGATCACTGAAATGTTCTTCCAGTTTGTATTTGTAGTGACCACTGAAATTGTGTTCAGTTTCAGGCTTTTGTTGAAGAAAGAATTTCTATTAAGTATGAAATTTAATTTATATGCATAATAATTTTTAAAAAAGTTATATATATATATATATATTGATGCTTTTCTTCAATTAAATTTAAGATTTTGTATATGTTATATGATGTTAAAGTGAAAAAATAAATATAATTAAAAACTACAAAAAAAAATTATAATATTGTATACAAGTTTTTCCATTTGTATATTTGTATATTGTTAACAATTAAAATGGTGGTCTGTTATATTAAATATATAAAGACTTTAGCTTGGTTTTTATATTTTTCATTGCACAAAAAAATAAAGACAACAGTAATCTGATTTTTGAGATAATTGTTATAAATTATACAAAAATATAATATTAAATTAAAATAGAAAATATTTTAATATTATTAATCCATCGATTTATTTACTCAAATATAAGACTTTATTTTCTACACTTTTAATATTTATAATTTTTTAACAATTATGTATTTTTACACTTGTAATTTGGTCAAGTAACACTATAACTCATCCTTCTCAACATTTAAATTTAGGGTTTCTACTTGAAGCAGCTTTTTAATAATTTTAAAATTGTAAAAAATTTATAACTATTATAAAAAAAATTATTTATGATCATTTTGAATTCGTTAATTTTTTTTTCGCTTACAAAAAATGTTGGTACTATGGAGTTAGTAAAGGTGAGGAGGTTGTTGGATCATTCTGGGTCTGCAAGCTTCTAAGTAGAAGGGCCCATGGGCTTTAAGTTGGTGGATAGGCTAGGTCCATAAAAGCTACAAATTAGTAAAATATGAAAATAAGTATCCACAGTATAAAATATTTTACATTTTCATTCAATAAACTTACAACACCTTAATGAGTAAGATGAGTAAGTTTATTGGCTTTAATAATAATTATCCTTAAAAATATATATTAATTATGTGGTTATCAGTTCCAAAAATTTACGCTAACAATATGTATAATTATTAAGATTCTAATGGTTGCTCACATAAAAAAATGTATACTTTTAACTAATTAAAAACATTTAAATTATAAAAGTTAAAAAAACTTTATACAGGATAATTTATAATTAAATTACAATACATAATTATTTTTTTATACTATTAGAGCATATATCTTGTATTCACTTATCAAAATCTTAAAAATGACAGTTTCAATTAAATCATTTTTTTCAATGTTTGTGCAGACAAAAGAGAGTAAAAGCAAAAAGTAAACTGGTGTATTTTTGTGGCATGCATGGGATAGAAGAAGAAACTGTTAAAGAAGAGAAACAAAAATACACTGATTCAACCTACAAAGTACCAAACACAGTCTTCATCAGGTCATTCATTCAGTCCAACAAATATGAACTTCACACATACATTAGGCCCAATAACAACAAAGCTCTTACTAGAATTCACTGACCGACCATGTTATAGTCTTTTAGATGTCTTTATACATTTTGTCGGATAGCAGAAACAATTAAACACAAATGTCCACTAGGACAATTATTGGGACAACTCTTTCCTGCATTTTGTCGTTTTCTATTTTATTTTTTGTTGCAACTTCATTGCACCAAAGATACTAGAAAACTGTCTCGCGTGGTTCAGTGAATGAAAAGTTTTCTTTTTATACCTTTTTATCGTGCGACACTGAGGCTGTACTTTTGGAAAAGAAAACGTGTTATTTATGCACTGAAAATTTTACATGATTTTTATATTGGGTAATAATATCTTAATCTTTAAGGCATGGAAACTAAGAGATTGATTATTTGACCAAATCTTGTCTGCAACTTAACTTCTGTTAAAAGCCTGATTAATCACTTTAGAGAATCTTCTTTAAGAAATCCAGGTTCACATATTAAGTTGGTTAACCAAATCATGTATATGTTCATGAAAAAAATTGGAATCATTATGTAAAAGTAAAGTGAAATTAGCAGTGATTAAACATCAGGGAAGTGTGATGAGCAAATGAAAAGTGCAACCAAAGCTTTATTAGTGATTCTATATGGCATAAAGTATCTTGCGCTCATTGTTTAGTAGCTCAGAATCTGACATAACTGATACTGAAAAAGACCTTGACCTGCTTCCCATTGAGGATTTCCTAATGCTCCTTAAATTTGAGGCCTCAATGCGGTGCCTAATGACCCAGTAACACATGGTGCCTAAAGTTGTGGCCATTATAGTTGTGCCTATAATAGTGACTCCAATTGCTAGCCACTTCTGATCCTTCCCCACCACTACAAATGTCAGTGCCAAGAAGGCCACAGAAATAAGCACACAAGCCAACCACATGAGCTTGTTAATGATGGCCATCATCTGCTTCTTTGCCTTGCTTTCTATGATCACAACCGAGGTTTGCACCACCACCACAGCCAGAGAAATGAAGAGGGCAATGGAATCAAAGACAAAGAAAATGAGAAATGCAGCTTGTGGGGCTATGTTTGCTTCACCAAGGGTCATCCCTGAACCTGGAGGAATGTCTTTTGGATCATCAGCATATTGGCCAGGGACTGTGAAAATAGCTGCAAAGGCCACTGTGGCAATAAGGACAGCAACCACAGTGGTGGAGTTTATTGCATTGTTGAGTCCTTCAGCATGCATTTTGTTGATTCGTTTGGCTATGCCTTGAACACCTCTTCTGGTTTGGCGGGTGTGTTCCAACTGGTAGTGAACTTCATGCTTTATGTCACTCACGGTTTGTTTCAACTCACGGGCGGTGGCTGTTGTTGGCTGAGCCTTTAAGGCTTTGGCGCTTCGAACACCATGTTCTAGCAGAATATCTTTAACTTCAGAGTTCCCAGTTTTTTCAGCAGTGTCTAGTGCAGTTTCGCCAGACCTATTCACTGCCAAGGAATCTGTTTCTGTCTGTCCAAGAAGCAGCTTAACAATCTGCACAAACAGAACTCAAGAGTTCAGACACTATCATTGATCTAATAACAACAACTATTAAATTAACTTTTTTTCTGGTAATTGATGCTTTAACTCGAAAATCTAAGCATGAAAATAAGATCATTCAAGCTGATTGCTACCATGATTTCCTAATAGAGTATTATCAACTCAAATTATATTCTTGTTCTCAATGCAGGATACCACATGTAAAAAAAAAAAATAGTTTATCATCATAACCTTGCATATGAAGTTTTTATGTAAATTTTGGCTTCATTATGACAGGCATAGTTTAATTTACCTGAGCCCTGCCCTTCCTGGTTGTTATATGCAATGGCGTGTTACCCTTATTATCAACCATGTTTATTGTTGAGGGATCAGATTTTATCAACTCCTCCACCACCTCAAGATTCAGTCCCTTAACAGCCATGTGAAGTGCTGTTTGTCCCTTCTTATCAGTCCGCGTTGCAACTGCAGGCTCCTTCTCCAGAAGTGCTTTCACAACCTCTAAATGTCCATTTCTTGCTGCAGAATGCAAAGCCGTTTTTCCATTACTTCTAGCAATGGTTGCCAGACTACTACCTGCTCCCAACAGAAATTTCACTATCTCAGTGTGCCCTTGTAATGCAGCAGTGTGCAGAGCTGTGGTGTTGGATGGATCCACTGTCATTGACAATTCAGAATGAGCCTCCATCAGGATCTTCACAATATCTGCAATATGGAAAAATGTTAACCAAACAAGTACGAAAATAATAAAAAAAACTAAGAAAATACCAAAGTGACCAACATTCACAGACAGAAGAGAGATTCAAATTCTTATTAGATAACAAATACAAAGGATCTCAACTCAATCAATGACTCAATGAAACAACCCGTTATTTTATCCCAGAGGCCTAAACTGCAATCCAATAAACTGATTCACATTAGCAAAACAAAGTTAAAACAAAAAAGCGGTTCAGATTTTGAATCCATCAAAGATGTACTAGTTATTGTTCGCATTAGTGCATCGAAGAATTATTATTGGTCGGCTTAAAGGGTATCCAAAACTTACACTTATGGAGTAGTGATTACAAGGTAACCGTTAACAAAAAATTCAAGGAATCTAAACAGAAACACAATTGAGAATCCCTCCGAAGATCACACCCCACAAAAGAACAAGCATATAAAGTCATACTGAAGACATACCTAAATCGCCTTGTTTGGCAGCAATGTGGAGTGCATCAAGACCATTCCTTGCTTTAATTCCAGCACCAGCAAGATCATAATATTGAATCATCTCTCTAACCATATCAACATAACCATATTCAGCAGCAACATAGAGCACCGTTTCTCCAGCATGGTTCTGCTTTGTCAACAACGCACGCAGTTCACCCCCTTCAGTGCCACTAACTGTGTCCTTCAAAACGCTCAGATTCCCTGCTCTTGCTGCAGAATGCAAAGGGGTATCATCCCTTTTACCCGTCAATTGTTTTGTCATTTTTTTCCTCGGCGTGCTTGCTGATGCAGCTTGCGGCTGCACAGTTGGTGACGACGACTCCATTGGATTTGGATTCACACACCACCCTAATTAATCTCTCAGTTTTGACTCCAACTACTATATACAAGAATTCAGAACCTTCTTTTCTTCCTTCCAGCAAAAACCCAGATCAGCACTAGCATCTTTCATCCCAAACAATTCTCTCTCCTTGAAGCAACTCAAAGAAGAGGATCATCCAAATCAATACCCAAAAATAAAACTCAAACATCAGAAACTTTCCACCCTCCTGCAAGCCTCCAGAATCACTGCACTGGTCACCCAGAAAAAAAAAAGTTAAAACTTAAAAAGTTGAAAAACAAAAAAGCCACAACATCAAGCTAAGCTCTTTTTTTCTTATTGCATTTTCTTCATGTTATGGGGAGTGCAGTTTCATAAGAAGCAATCAGAAAGGTGCAAATTTGATTAAAAAAACATCATGGGTGAGTTTGAAGGAAGAGTCTGAGTCTCACCTGGTTGTGTTGGGCTTCATAGAAAGCATTGAGATTTGAGGGTAGCTTTGGTCGGACACCCTGTAATGTAAAGCAACGAACTTTGGAGACAGAGAGGAAAAGAAGAAGGAGAAAACGATTGGGTTGAAGGCGATGACTATGTAGAAGGTGTAGGCAATAGATGGCAATGATTAAGACATAAGAGACGAAAGTCACATGTAAGCAACTACTTCACGCGAATCTAAATCAGAGGCAGAGATAGCTTCCAAACGTAACATAGTGGTGGTGACGATGGAAGAGGAGAAAGCGTTGCGATGATATGAATGAAATGATGGGAATAAAAAAAGGAAACTGTTTGATGAAAAAAAAATGAGAAGAGAAGAATTAAAAATGAAAAAGAGTGGCAAACAGCAACGGCGGTGGCTAATGTGGTGAAAGAGAAGCACGAGACTAAAATCGAAAGAGTCCAATGAATGAAAACGGAATTTACAGAACCACGCGCACTTCGATTCCCACTGCCGCGAGTGCACACGCTTTTCCTTCACGCGCTATTGGTTTTCCACCAGTTGACTCCTCCAGCGCTACTTTATGTCCTCATTAAAATTATCCACTTTTTTCTTCTTTTTTTTTTAATTTAAAAAATCCTCTTTGAAATAACTAATATAAATAAGTTTTTAAAGTTAATTTGAAATTTAAAAAATAGCCTTTTTTTAAAAATTTGTTTAAAAAAATCTTTGGCATAATCAAAATTTGCTCAATCTTAAATTATACTTCTAAGACAAGACCAAAAATTTCTATACAGATTATATAAAATAGAAACAAAATTGAGAATAATAGTCTTAATTCTTAAGAAACAGTGGTGTGATTTGTTCCATGATGATTAACCAGGGTCTAAAGTAAAAGTCATTATTAAAGTTTTAATTTTGACAAATTAGTTCTTCTTTACCTTTTTAAAAAAATTAATTCAGTTTTAATTTAATCATTAATAATTTCTTTTCTTAATTTTAATCGTTAAATTTTTCTTATCGTATTTCCGTTTACTTATCAGTTTCTATCATAAAATTTTGCTTTATTATAGTTATGTTAAATTTTGATATTATTTTTTTAAGATAACTTTTTTTCTATTACCTTTTTAAGATGACTTTTCCTATTAATTCATTGTAACTAAAAAAGGGTTCTTTTCACTTAAAATCTATTTTTTTTGAAATAGAAATAAAAAAGTTTAAATATTACGTTTGTTTAAGACTGTTGAAAAGATTGAATTAAACGGGAAAAAGTTAGAGAACTTAATACTAATTTTATCTTATACCAGATTGATTGGCTTTTCAATGTCACCTCATTAATTTTGATTTTGGCACAAATCCAACTAGAAGTAAACAAGGTGCATGCACTTTCATCATATACCAGATTGATTGCGACAACAGATAATTTAAACAAGTATTGGTATAACTATACCAAGGATTGAATAAATGACACGACTATGTTTATATTGTGATGTTCTTAAATTGCATTAGTCAATTGAATCTGTGTTAAAATCACATCATAATACATGTTTATAATTTATTTAAGTGAATTTTTAAAAATATATTTTACTGAATTGTGTGCATGACTAAACCGAACTAATATAAAATTTAAATTTAAAAACTCTTAAAAATTAAATTTGTGTTTTTCATGTAATAATAGACTAAATGATTAAGATATTTTCATGATGGTTTATTTTAAATTTAATATATAGAAGTGGAGTATATGAAATTTAGAAATAATGATTTTTAAGATAAAAATCAAATAGTCAACTTCATATTATAAGTGGTTTAAATTTGGAGGAAGAAGAAAACTAGAAGGTAGAGATTAGACTAAAACAACTAATATTTTTAAAGTACAAGTAGTTGATATTTGAGAAGAAAATAATACTTTTCAAGTGATTAATAATTTAAATTGAAAAAAAATATTAAATATTCATAAAGTTATAGGTAATATTTTCTATTGTATATAAATATGTCTTTTTATGTCATGGAGATTGAAAGAAGACAAAGGAGAATTAGGAAGATTCATCATGAATCAATCTCTTGTATGTATTAGCCATTCGAACTTTCTAGCTCTTAATTTAGTTAAAGAATTTGTTGGCAGAAGGTGATTTTAAGATAAAGAGATGGTGTTTTGAATTAAGGTAGAATAAGTTTTAATTTATTTATTTACAAAGTATTATTATAAACATAATAAATTATTAAATATTATTTTTTCTTACAAGATTTGAGAAAGGTGTAAAAGTAAGTATTTGAAAGTTAGTTATTGATTAGAATGAAAATGTATCTTTTCTCTTAAACTAGAAATCTTATTTAGAAATCTTATTTATAGGAAGAGATTTGATGTGTCATGATAATCTTTCTCTAGCTTGAATTATTACTTTTAGGGTACTTGCAAAAATTTGAATCATTATTGTCAAAATATCAATATATTTATAAGGATTTGAATAATTACTATCAAAAAATAACAGATTGTTTGATGTGACAGTTTTTAAATTTTGATTTCTTCGAAGAATTGACTTTCTGATTATTGATTTCCTAGTAAACTGGAACCTGTCATTTTAAAACAATAAACTCACTCTCACATGGGATGATATCCTTATAAATCAATTCTCATCTATCTAGTAAATTATAAAAATAGTTAAACATTTAAAAATTTATTTTATGATTAAGATAAGATAAATATGCAAGAGAAAAATATTATAATACAGAGAAAATAAAAATATTACATAACATTGTTTTGTTAAATTTTTAATATATATGAAATAACATTTTCTTGTTAATCTTCCTCTAGCTTGAATTATTACTTTGAGGGTATTTATAAAAATTTGAATCATTATTATCAAAATATCAATATAGTTGCAAAGATTTAAATAATTACTATTAGAAAATGACAGACTGTTTGATGTGACAAAATTTTTAAATTTTGATTTCCTCAAAAAATTGACTTTCTGATTTTTGATCTCCTAGTAAACTAACTACCTGTCATTTTAAAATGAGAAACTCACTCTCACATGGAATAGTATCATCATAGACGAGTTCTCATCCATCTAATTAATTATAAAAATAGTTAAACATTTAAAAGTTTATTTTATATGCAAGAAAAAAATATTATAATACAGAAAAAATAGAAATATTATATGACAATGTTTTGTTAGATTTTTAATATATATGAAATAACATTTTAAAAATACAAATTACATGTAAAATAGATTTGGAATCCAAGCCAATTTTTGGTAGGTGAAGAAGTGGCATCATGGCATGAAATTTTGAAAATAAGAATAATGGTGGAAATGGAAAATATAATTATGTTATATGTTATAAAGATAATTATTCTGTACCCCTTAATTTAATTAGCTTATCCATTTTTTGTATGAGCCGTGATTAGTGATTGACGATTACATTAAGTTGAGTTAAGACGAGGTCCACAAGAGTAACTATTTTTGGAGGGATGTGGAAAGTGGACACAGACCTATGACCCATGCTAACTCTTATTATATAATTTATAATTCACCCATTTAAAAATTAGGTCAATAATGGCCATCGTAATATTCCTTTATAAAATTTGAGGTACTGAAGCACATGGTGGAACTCGTTCTCAGCGTGCGATGCAGGCAAAATTAGAATCACCCTAACGTAGTTGATTGATTTTTAGAATCCCGCTCATATTTTTAGTAATTATTTTATTTTATATTTTTTATTTAAAGAAGAAAAATGAAGTTTGATTTCAAATTTTTAATCTAATTATGATATATGCTATTTCATCAATTATCCGAAATAAAATAAATCGAATTGTAGAACTTCTTTTAATATTTAATAGGGATTCTTTAAAAAATAATATGGATTGAAATTTTAAAATATTTATAACAATTAGAATTTCAAATATTCAAATTTATTTATAAAACTTCAAGATCTATTTAGAAAAATTCTTAAATTCTCTTTAGTTATTTTCTGGCATTTTAATGCCTTTTCACCTTTTTCTTCTTCTACAATAAAATTTGTTTGAAAGATAACATGAATTATGATAATATGAGTAATTTGTTTATTTCTCTCCTATATTTAATTCCTATATTTTTCTTTTTGTATGCATGAATTTCTAGTATGTGAGCTTGTTAGAGTTATTTTTACTAATTTAGGTTTATAGTAATATATTTTGTTTGTAAACGATTTTTGAGAGTAAGTTAGAATTTTTCTCTCGATTATTTTTTGTTTTCATGAAAACATAATCAAAGATGAGAGAAGTTAATGTAATTACTTCAATTCAAGTTAATTTGAAATGTTGATATTTGAAATTTGAGTGTACATTGATAGTTGGTGGAAAAGAAAGTGATTATCTCTCATTATGAAATGAAATAAATGTTTATGTATTAACTATTTATTTTGATTTTGTGTTAGAATGGAATTTTGATCAAAATGAGTTAGAAATATTTGTTAATAGTTCGACATGAAAAACAAATACATACGGAAATTTGTTTGAAGTTTAGTTAATTAATATCTTGTAAACTTTTTTATGATATTATAAGTCATGTTTTTAGTTGTTATGTATTTTCAATTTTTATTGGAATTTTCGTTAATAGGTCCTAACTAAAATAACAGTGTAGACTAAACAACTTTTTCTTTTATATGAAGAATTTAGTTAAATTAAAAAAATAAAGTTAACTGAGTCTCTCTTTCTTGAAATATTTTTCCTTAAATAAAAAATTCTTGGTAAAATAAAAATTAGAATGAGACTCTCGATATTGTTTTTATTTAAGCTAACATATTATTGCTCAAGCGATGGTAATCATTAGTTAAGTAATTATGATTATCACTTAAGTGAAGCTTTTATGCTATATAAGAAAAAATTTTGTGATATATTTTGACAGTTTGTGATATATGATTTATATACAAGTACATGTTAATATTAAGTTAATGCTTTTATGCTATATAAGAAAAAATTTTGTGATATATTTTGACAATTTGTGATATATAACTTATATACAAGTACATGTTAATATTAAGTTAATATAAATTGTTCATGTTGTGATTTCATGAGTGTTGTGATTTTTTTGTGTCTTGTTCCTCTTGTGAGTATTTCATCCCTTTTAAGGATATTGTGATGAGAGTATTATGTATACTACTCCACTTATATAAGTTGAATATATCATTAAGAAAATAAATATGGTAAAAATATATGAAAAACGTTATAATCCTTAGGTGTTAATTATCAAACTAAATCAACTAGAAAGAAAAATATATTATATCTTTTATAATATAATCTAATAAAACAGATTAATATTGTGAAAATATTTAAGACATGACATTATAGTATAATAATAACTTATAGCTTATTCAAAATTAATAACACTACTCTAATATTAACAATCTTTTTCATCTATTAATTTATTATAATATATGATATACTCAGATTTTTTCATTTCAATGTACATATCCCATATCTATATATATTATCCTTAATTATATTTTAAAATTATATGTATATAACAACACACAATGAAAATTCTCTATTATAATAAAAGCATTTTATATTCATATTTTACTCTTAATTATATTTTAATGTTATGAAAAAATTATATAAACTATCAAAGTAACTATACACACCACATACTATAAATTATTCACTACTATTTTTATGAAATTGTCATTTTGTTCTTATAAATTTTTTTCTTCTACAAGTACAAAATGTCTCCTTTTTACTATTTATAATAATAATAATAATAATAATAATAATAATAATAATAATAATAATAATAATAATAATATCAATAACAATTTATTATTACTTCTATACAATTTAATCCTGATATTCAAAATGTAACAATTTATATATATATATATATATATATATATATATATATATATATATTATTAT